>Ga0208127_1000098_pt1 | contig 41266 bp, 35 predicted proteins | sample ETNtaG_6_FD_185751 | JGI IMG/M metagenome (GOLD analysis project Ga0208127, IMG submission 185751) | Marine microbial and viral communities from oxygen minimum zone, Eastern Pacific Ocean - ETNP201306SV45 (SPAdes) (version 2) | ecosystem: Environmental > Aquatic > Marine > Oceanic ... | reverse complement strand
TGTTTAATTTCTTCAACAATTGAATTCCAACTCCCACACTTATTGCATTGACCTTGCCATTTAGCATATTCAGCTCCACATTCTTGACAATGAAAAGTCGTTTTAATTTTGGACATAAACTAATAATTAAAATCCTCTTTAATTCTTTCTGCTAACTCTAGTAAATATTCTTTTGTTAGACCTTTTACTTCTTTCATGTTATAAGCTGATCTATAAATATACATGGCTTTCTTGGGGTCCCCAGTTTCTTCAATAAATCTACCCTTGTAATAACTTGGCAAAATAGTTCCAGGATATTCTTGTTTTGCTAATTCTGACAATTCATTGTATAAATTAAAAAATTCGTTTTCTTCGATATATTCTTCTACCGCCATAAAATCATTCATAGAAATAGTCTTATCCTCATCGTAAAAGTCCTTTATTAATTGATACTTATTTTTCAGATAATCTATCGGTGAAGTATTAAGATTTGATATGATAGAATCATACTCAACTTTATCAATATCAGAATAAATTGAGTATGTTTTTCTTATCGAATTTGGGACACTCACAGATGGTAGAATGTAATGATTTTCTTTGTCAAAAATCAAAGACTCAAATTTTAAATTTTTATTATCAATCGAATCTAAAGATGCTGTTAACTCAATAACATTTTTATATATACTTTCAAAATCTTTCTTAGAGGAAGATAAAGTATAAACTATTTTGGAGTTTACCTTAGATAAGTTCTCGCTTAAATATCTACTCATGTTTTCAGAAATTTTAGGACTTATTGAAATTACTCCTCTTATTTGAGGATTATCTTTCAAAAGAAAAAAATTAGCAAAATTTGCTGTTCTTTCTTGACCGACAACAATTCTAAAATTTGAAATCCTATAATTTTTAGAAAAATACGGAATTAACTCATTGACAATAAAATCGTAAAAAGAAGCAGTTGATGTAATTGGAGTATGCGTAATGTTATCAAATACGCTTGAATCTTTAAATCTGGAATCTTTTTGCTTAATTCCAACAACCAAATTCTCTGGAATATCTCCCCAATATGATAGATAATCAACACTGCCTGCAACTATATTAAACATATAATCTCCGTCCAGAACAATCATTAAAGGGTAATTTTTTTCTAATTCAATATTATAAGATCTTGGTAATTGAATTTCTAATGATCTTTTTTCGCTTAAAAATTTTGACAAAATAGTATCATTTAATCTTGAAACATATAGAGAATCAAGGTTTTGTGAACTTAAAAAATTTATCGAAATAATAAATAAAAATATATTTAAAGAGTGTTTTATCATGACTTATTATCGTTTATGAAAGGTAAGATAAATAAGGACAAACCCCCAAAAATTACAACCATCATCGTTTGAGATAACCAACTTACCCAGCCGAATGCTAGTCCTGTACTAGACTGAATTCCATACCAACCTAATGATTCCTCTACAGCTAATGGGTAAATCCCTATTCCGCCATTAGAAAACATAATAGATAAAGCTGCTAACGTAAATGAAATCATTAACTGAAAAAATGTCACCTCATGCAACTGTATAAATGCTTTAGATGTAGCCCAAAACATGAGAATATACATTAGCCAAATAAATATGCTATGTAAAATAAATAGGTTTCTATTTTTCATCTTAAATATAACTGTCAAACCTTCTACAATTCCAGCGAAAAAATTTATGATTGATTTATAATATTTAGATTTTTTTATCATTAAATAACATATAAATAATATTGACGATATCGAACCTAAATAGATAAAAATTATCGAAATTTCTTTATCAGAAATTAATAAAATAAACTTCTCTGAAATCCTTTGAAATTCAATCGTTAATCCAATGCAAATTATTATCAAAATACAAATAACATCAACTGCTCTTTCAGCTACTATGGTTCCTAATGTTTTTTCAAGTGGTATATTCTCGTATTTTGAAATCATTGTTGCTCGTGCTAAATCACCAGCTCTAGGAATTGTATAGTTAATTAAATAAGCCGAAAAAACAGCTAAAACACTATTTATAAAACCAAGCTTATAGCCTAATGGATTAATTAAATATTTCCATCTGTATGATCGTGAAATATGACTCAAGGCTCCTAGCATTATTCCTACGATAACCCATAAATAATTTATTTCAAAAAAATATTGTGTGAAATCAGAAAATTTAATATTTCTAAAAGAAATGTAAATACAAAACACACCTATAAAAATTGGCAAAAATATCTTAATATAATTTGTTATTCCTTTACTCAAATCAGGTTAATAAATTGTTTTCCTCATTTGGAAAAATTATACTTGGTTTAAATCTTTTAGCGTCTTCAAGCTTCATTGAGGCGTATGTAATAAGAATCAAAACGTCTCCAATACTAACTTTTCTAGCTGCTGCCCCATTTACAGTAATTTCACCAGAGCCTCTTGATCCGGGAATTACATAAGTCACAAATCTTTCTCCATTATTATTATTTACAATATGGATTTTTTCTCCCTCAATAATATTAGCAGCATCCATCAAATCTTTATCAATTGTTATACTTCCAATATAATTTAAATCAGCCCCTGTTACCTTAACTCTGTGAATTTTAGATTTTACAATTTCAATATTCATGAATATTAATAAAGTTTTATGTTGTCGATTAATCTAACTCCAGAAATATAAGCTGCAATAAAAGCTCTGCACTTCTGGGTTTGTTTTTTTTTGATTGGTCTTAAATTTTCCTCATCAGCAATTACAAAATATTCCAATTTAATGTCTGAAATTTTTGAAAGGCTGTCAGTTATTATTTTTTCTATTTCATTAACACTTAAAGTGTCAATTTTTTCTTTTGCAAAATTAAGCGCTTTAAACAAATTTGTAGCTATTTTTTTGGATGAAAAAGTTAATTTATTATTTCTTGAACTTAAAGCAAGTCCTTCAGATGATCTTATGGTTTCACACCTAATTAACTTTATTGATAATTTTTTTTCTAAAATAAGATTTTCAATGATTCTAAGTTGCTGAAAATCCTTTTCACCAAAATAAGCATAATCAGCTTTGATTATAGAAAATAATTTATTTACGATGGTGGCAACTCCATGAAAATGATGTCCTCTGTATTCGCCCTCCATAAATTTATCAAGCCCATTAAAATCAAAAGTATCTAATTTGAGATCATTTGAATATAATTCGGCAGATGCTGGATTGAATAAAATAATTTCATCAGAAATTGACTTTAACAAATCAATATCCTTTTCAGTATCTGAAGGGTAGGTATTAAAATCTTCATGACTGTCGAACTGTGTTGGGTTTACAAAAATTGAAACAACAGTAAAATCTGTTTTTTGTAAGGATTGCTTAATCAAAGATAAATGTCCATCATGAAGTGCGCCCATAGTTGGAACAAAACCTATTATTTTTCCATTAATTTTTAAATTATTTAGGTGATTTTGTACAGTAGAAATATCTCTAAAAATGAGCATTTTAATAAAAAATTAACAGGATGTAAACTTAATACATTGCAATTAATCTACATAATTTTTGTAATTTTGCTTCCTCGTAGGGACACTTCAAAACAGTGAATTAATGAAAAATAGAAAGATTTTATACGTATCGTCTGAAGTAGTACCATATTTACCTCAATCTGAAATATCCTCAATGTCATTTGAAATTCCTAAAATGGTTAACAAGCAAGGTGGCCAAATTAGAATTTTTATGCCTAGATATGGTAATATCAACGAAAGAAGACATCAATTACACGAGGTTATCAGATTGTCTGGGTTAAATCTTGTTATTAACGATCTGGATATGCCACTTATAATTAAAGTTGCATCTATTCCAAAAGAGAGAATTCAAGTTTATTTCATTGATAATGAAGAATACTTTAAAAGAAAAGCAACATTCACCGACACTAACGGTGAACTTTTTGAAGATAATGATGAAAGAGCAATATTCTTTGCTAAGGGAGTTTTTGAAACTATTAAGAGGTTAAATTGGCCGCCAGACATTATTCATATACATGGATGGATGGCTGCATTACTACCACTATACCTTAAACATATTTATAATGACGAACCAATCTTTCAAAATAGTAAGATTGTTACATCGCTATATGGCAATGAATTTGACACAACATTAAATAAAAATATTATGGATAAAATTTTATTTGATGAAATTGATAAAAAACACATTAGTGAATTAGGTAATCCCACATATGAAAACCTAATGAAGGTAGCTATTGATTCTTCTGATGCTATCATTAAAGGCTCAGAAAATATTTCTTCTGAAATAAACAATTATTTAAAAAACTATAAAAATCCGATTCTAGAGTTTCAGCCAACTGATTCATTCTCAGAGGCCTACACTGAATTCTATGAGAATCTTCTTTCATAAATAAATATGAAATTCAATTTTTTTAAAATATTACTACTTATCATTCTATTTACATCTTGTGAGAAAGATTTTGCAAGTTTTGACTCTCAGGTAATAAATTCTGATAATGCAATAAACTTTTCAACTAGTAGTATTGAATATAGCTTGACAACCAGATCTGAAATGGTCAATCCTGTTCAGACAAATAATTTACCTTCTTTTCTTTTAGGAAGTTATAATCACCCTCAATTTGGTAAATCAAATTCAAGCTTTGTTGGTCAAATGGTACCTTCTGAGTACAATCATGAATTTGGAGATAATGTTGTCTTAGATTCGGTTGTTCTAACAATTCCGTATTATTCAAGAGGAGTTGATACGAGCGAAGAAGGTGACATTACTTATGAAATTGATTCAGTATATGGAAATTCACCAATTAAAATTTCAGTCTTTAGAAACAATTTCTTTTTTAGAACATTTGATCCATTTTCAGATTTTGATACTTCCCAAAACTATTTTTCTAACGGTTCATTATCAGTCGAAGAAGTTATTGACTCTGGACAACTCGAGGGAGAATTATTATTTGAAATTGACGACTTTATCCCTAGTGCCGAGCAAATTAATCTGACTGAAATTGATACTTCTGGAAATCCATATGTTGCTCAAAAAATTGCACCTGCACTGAGGTTTAAACTAAATAATCCAAATGAAAATTTTTGGGAAAGTAATTTCTTTGAAAACGAAGGAAATCAAGTTTTGACTAATGAGCCTAATTTCAAAGAATTTTTTAGAGGCTTATATATTAAAGTTGAAAGTGTATCAGACGGAACAATTATGCTTTTAAACTTTGCATCCTCAAACTCAAAACTTACCATTCATTACACTTCTGACACCACCACTATTGGGGATAGTGACACAGGCTCTGTTGATGAAATTGAAACTAATCAGCACGAATATGTTATGAATTTTTCAGGAAACCTGATTAATTTATTTGAAAATGAAACGCTTGTTGATGTTGGACTAATGGATCAAACGAACGGGAATGAAAATATTTATCTGCGTGGTGGAGAGGGAATTATCTCAACTTTGGATTTATTTTCTGGAACAACAATCGGAGATGACGGTGAAGAAATCAGTGAATTTGATCTCTTTAAAGAATTTTTTTATGATGAAATTTCTGACCAACCAATCAGAATAATTAATGAAGCATATATTGAATTTTTTGTAAATCAAAATTTCCCTAATGACGATGAACCTGAAAGAATATACTTGTACAATTATGAACAAAATTCAGCTTTGATTGATTATTTCTTAGATCAATCAGTAAGTTCCCTGACTATTAACGCTAAAATCAATCATTTAGAGCCTCTTATTCGAGATAGTCTGAATGATGATAAAGGAATTAAATATAAGATTAGAATTACCGAACATTTAAATAACCTAATATTGAGAGATTCAACTAACGCGAGACTGGGTCTTGGTGTTATTTCTGATGTTGCGTCAGTTCAGAATTTTAAAATTTTAGGAGATGGCTCTCAAAGTGAAAATAAAAGCTTAGCGTCTGGTGTTATTTTAAGTCCAAAAGGAACAATATTACATGGCAACCTCGCCCTAGATCCAGAGAAAAAACCCAAAATAAAAATTTATTACACTGAACCAGAGGATTAAATATTAGATATTATAATGAATATGATTATTTAATTGTCTAAAATCAAAATAATATAAATTTGAATTAATATGTGTGGAATTGTAGGATATTTAGGAGAAAGAGATTCACTTCCAATTATTTTGAATGGTCTAAAAAGACTTGAATACAGAGGATATGATAGTTCTGGTGTAGCTGTATATAATGGATCTAATATAGTTAGCTGTAAATCCAAAGGAAAAATAAGCAAGCTTGAAAAACAACTTCAGAAAAGAAAAAATATTTCTGGAGGAGTAGGCATTGGTCATACAAGATGGGCAACTCATGGTGAACCAAATGATGTCAATGCTCACCCACAATTTTCAAATTCTAAAAAACTATGTCTTGTACATAACGGAATCATTGAAAATTATTCAACAATTAAACAAAAATTAATTAAAGAAGGATTTTCTTTCGATTCTGAAACGGATACTGAAGTTCTTGTTAATCTAATCGAGTATGTTAAAGATAAAAATAAAGTCAAACTTGGAGAAGCTGTACAAATTGCATTAAATCAGGTGGTAGGAGCATACGCTATAGCTGTTATTGATAACGAAAAACCTGATGAAATTGTTGTAGCTAAACTCGGAAGTCCATTGTGTATTGGAATAGGTGATGATGAGCATTTTATTGGAAGTGATGTCACACCTTTTATAGAATTTACAAAAAACGTGGTGTACCTTGAAGATGGAGAATTGGCTATTATTAGAAATCACAAAGAAACTTTTTTTAGAAAAATTTCGGACGACTCCTTAATTTCTCCAACAATAAGCAAACTAGAATTAAGTCTTGATAAGATTGAAAAACAAGGTTTTGATCATTACATGCTCAAGGAGATTTATGAGCAGCCAAAAGCTATTAAGGATACTTTAAGGGGTAGGCTGAATGTTTCTAGAGGAATTATCAAAATGTCTGGGATGGATGACTATATTAATAAGTTCCTTTCAGCAAAAAAAATAACCATCATAGCATGTGGAACATCATGGCATTCTGCTTTAGTTGCTGAATATATGTTTGAAAAAATCGCAAGAATTCCAGTTGAAGTAGAATATGCCTCGGAATTTAGATATAGGGATCCAGTAGTAGAAAGAGATGATATCATTATTGCTATATCCCAGTCTGGAGAAACTGCTGATACCTTAGCTGCTATTAAATTAGCCAAATCTAGAGGAGCATTTGTTTATGGAATATGTAATGTGGTAGGATCATCTATTGCAAGAGAATCTGATTCAGGATCATATACACATGCTGGACCAGAAATTGGGGTTGCATCAACAAAGGCATTTACAACTCAAATGACGGTATTATATATGATGGCTGTAAAATTGAGTAAATCAAAAGGGGTGATTTCAGAAAAATTATATCACAAATACATACTTGAAATTTACAATATTGATAAAAAGGTACACAAAGCTCTTTCTTCAAATAATAAAATCAAAAAAGTTGCGAAAGAGTTTCTTAAAGCTACTAATTGTTTGTATCTCGGAAGAGGTTATAATTTCCCAATAGCACTAGAAGGTGCATTAAAACTCAAAGAGATATCATATATACATGCTGAAGGCTATCCTGCTGCTGAAATGAAACACGGCCCTATTGCACTTATCGACGAAAATATGCCGACAATTGTAATCGCAACAAACAAAATTAATTACGATAAAATTGTAAGTAATATTCAAGAAATCAAATCAAGAAAAGGTAAAATCTTTGCGATTGTTTCTGAAGGTGATAAAGAGGTAAAAGAGATTGCTGATCATGTAATTGAAGTTCCAGACAGTGTAGAATCAATAACACCTTTTATTACAGTAATCCCTCTTCAACTACTTTCTTATCATATAGCTGTTATGCTTGGGAAAGACGTTGATCAGCCAAGAAATCTAGCTAAATCTGTTACTGTGGAGTAGTTAAAATTCTTCCCAAAAGTTTGTTTTAAATTCTTCCAAATATTCCGGCATTACTTCATTTTTGTTTTTGAGACTCTCGAACTTTTCTTTTGATATTTTTATTGATTCAAATACTTGCATTTCGGTTGTACTTTTTTCGTCAGAAACTATATCCATTCTAAATGAAATCTCATTTTGTTTTCTTCTCCCTTTTACATTTTTGTTTTTTTCAATCAACTTTATAGGTCTATCAAATCCAACCCTACGCCCAAAATTAATTTTAGAATAAGATAAACTGTACTTTTTATTTCCATATTTTGAAAGAATCATTTTTCCGTCACGTAAATAAATATTGACAAAAATTCCAAGCAATTTTAAATTGTAAACGGGTTTGATATTTTTAAAATCTATTCTAACTAATGCAAAATCTTCGGTATTTATATATAATTTTCCTGAATACTTACCTTTACCTTTTGGTGTCGCATCTATAATATAAACAAGATCATTACCCAGAACATCTATTTTAGGCTCTGAGAAAATATATTTATGTGGCTTAAGAATAAAGTTTAAATAAGAATCCTTTTCAAAAAAAAGGGAATTATAAAGTCTGTTTATGGCTCTTATTTGATTGTTTGCAAAATCATCTTTTTCTTTAATTTCTTTCTCTTCGAATTTTTTTACTGATTCAACATTAGTACTATCTATTTCTTCTAGTCCCTCAACATCTAAGTCACCACCGAATATTCCTGATTTTATTTTAAAGTAAGAGTCAGCTTTTAATGCGTTTTTAAAAGCTTCTTCCATTTTTTTATTTATTGATTCTAAAACTTCACCTTCTTTATTATATGTTTCTCTGGATTTAATTATTTTTATTTTTTGGACTTCATCCTCAAAGTTTCTGTAATAATAAGCCAATGTTTCAAGTCCTGAATTATTTTCTTTTGTGAGGTTCGCTAGTAAACTATCGATTAGATTTTTATTTATTTCAGGAACTGTAGATTTAAACTTATTGATTATAAACTTTTCAGTAATTGAATTAGATTTTCTGCTTAAATAAATTTTATTTTCAGTGAATCCTTTTTCGTAATTGTTTTCTATATTCTCTGTTACATTAGAAATTATTTCTTCAGTACTTAATTTTTTATTAGTTAACACAACGTCTGATAATTTTATAGGCGCTTGAACTAATTTTATCACTGAATCATTAAAATCATTTAAAAAAAAAGACTTTTTATTGTACCCAATCATTGATACATGCATAGAATCATTTTTAGATAATTGAGATTTTATCAATTCAAAATTTCCTGAATCATCAGTGATCAATCCGGTATTATTTGAAAAGTAAATATTAGAATATGAGATTGGTAGATCAGTAATCGAATCAATTACTTTAACGTTCAATGTTTGAGAGCTTAGATTTAAAATCCAGCAATTAAAAATATAGAGTAAAAATATTTTTTTAAACATTTTTTGATTTTAAAAATATATAATAAACAATTTGAGCCATGTTAATGACTAGTTAAAAAATCATAGTATTTTTATACAAATTATAAACTAACAAATGATGCCTTTTACAAATGATGCAATAGTCTTTGGAATTTTGATGATATCACTAGGTTTTGTTTTTTATACAGAATCAATAAAAGAAGGATTCTGGTATAAATTTTATAAAGTTATACCTGGTCTTTTAATGTGTTATTTTATTCCAGCAATTTTTAATTCTTTGGGAATAATTTCATCTGAAGAATCACAAACATATTACATTGCTAGCAGATATTTACTTCCTGCAGCTCTTTTACTAATGACATTAAGTATTGATTTGAAGGCTATTTATAATTTAGGCTACAAGGCATTAATTATGTTTTTTACTGGAACCTTAGGTATTATAATAGGAGGGCCAATATCAATCTTAATTTTGTCCATGTTTTTTCCTGAGTTATTTAACGGTGCAGGGCCAGATGCAATTTGGAGGGGATTATCAACTCTAGCTGGAAGTTGGATTGGCGGTGGTGCCAACCAAGCAGCAATGCTTGAAATTTTTGAATATAATCCTCAAAAGTACGGAGGAATGGTTCTAGTTGATATTGTTGTGGCGAATATTTGGATGGCAATGATTCTTTTTGGAATTGGGAAGAAAAAGTCTATTAACAAATGGTTAAAAGCTGATACATCTGCTATTGAGGAATTAAAAGAAAAGGTAACTTCATTTTCAAATAGTAGTAAAAGAATTCCAAACCTAACAGACTACATGGTTCTTTTAGCTATTGCATTTGGTACTGTTGGTCTATCTCATTTAGGGGCAGAATATATTTCAGAATTTCTAATATCAAATTTTGAGGCTGTAGCTGATAAAAGTTCTGGTCTTTCTTCTTTTGCATCAAAGTTTTTTTGGATGATATCAATTGCAACATTTATAGGAATTGGATTATCATTTACAAAGGCTAAAAATTTTGAAGGAGTAGGTGCAAGTAAAATAGGAAGTATTTTTATATATGTATTGGTGGCGACAATTGGGATGAAAATGGATTTGGGGTCTATTCTAGACGAACCTAAACTTATTCTGATAGGTCTAATCTGGATGTCAATTCATGCTATTTTACTCATAATTGTAGCAAAATTAATTAGAGCACCATACTTCTTTTTAGCTGTTGGAAGTCAAGCAAATGTTGGGGGTGCTGCCTCAGCACCAGTTGTTGCCGCAGCTTTTCATCCATCACTTGCTACTGTTGGAGTATTATTAGCAGTATTTGGATACGTAGTAGGTACTTATGGGGCAATGATATGCACATGGTTAATGGAATATACTTCAAACTTATAATTAATGGAAAAGAAAACTACTCATATATTCAGAAAAGAAAAAGGGCAAATTGTGGTTCAAGGAAATGTTAATTTAACCGACCTTAACGGCAATGAAATTCCTCACGGCGATAGATTTACATTATGTGGCTGTGCTAAATCAAAAAAACTTCCATTCTGTGACGGATCACATAAATTAGAAACCTAGATTATTGGAATAAAATTTGTAAAGGTATTAATGTGAAAAAACTAATAGCATTATTACTGATTCTTCCTGCATTAACCTTTTCTCAGGTTGATGGGATCGTAAACGGATATGTTTATGACTATAAAAGTCAATTACCACTCTTAGGTGCAAATGTAATAATTGAAGGAACCGAAAAAGGAGCAATTTCAGACGAGAATGGATTTTTTCAGATTTCAGAAATAAAACCACAGTCTTATAATTTGTTAGTAAGTTATGTTGGATACCAATCAAAGAAAATATTCAATATTATTATTAAGAGTAAGGGAAATCAAACATTAGAAATATATCTATTGGAATCAGCACAAGAATTAGATGAGGTTGTTTTATTTGAAAGTCCCTTCAAAAAATCTAAAGAAACACCACTTTCAATAAACACTTTTTCTAGAGTTGAAATAGAAAGCTATCCTGGTGCTGATAATGACGTTACTAAAGTGGTTCAAAGTATGCCAGGGCTTTCACCTTCTGTTGGTGGTTTTAGAAATGATATTATAATTAGAGGTGGTGCACCAAATGAAACTGTATATTATTTAGACGAAATAGAAATACCAAATATAAATCACTTCAGCACCCAAGGTAGTGCTGGCGGTCCGCAAGGAATGATTAATATTTCATTTATAGATGAAGTAACTTTAAGTACTTCAGCCTTTGGAGTCGAATATGATAATCCGCTCAGTGGAGTTTTACAATTTAATCAGAAAAACGGAAATCCAAGGGAAATAAGCGGAAACTTTAGATTTGGAGCAAGTGATTCAGCAATTACAGTAGAAGGACCTCTTTCAAAAGAAGAAAACAATAATACAACATTTATATTTTCAGCTAGAAAAAGTTATTTACAGTTTTTGTTTAAGCTTATAGGTCTTCCAATTAGACCTGACTATTGGGATTTTCAAGGAAAAATTAATCATAAAATTGACGAATATAACAGTATAAATATTGTTGGACTCGGAGCAATTGATGATTTTTCAGTTGAAGCCCCAGAAGATTTTGATTTTACTCAGCAATCGTTTTTAGAACAAGTTCCAATTATTAAACAAAATTCAACAACAATTGGAGCTTCTTGGATTAGAAAATTTAAAGAAACTAAAGGACAATTTGTTCTAGCGCTTAGTACTAACAAACTAAAAAATATTTTCTCAAGATACGATGATAATGAAAATTTAGAGGGGATATACTTTAGAAACGATTCACATGAATGGGAAACAAAATTAAGGGCAAAAACAACAAACTATTTGAAAGATTGGAAAATAACATGGGGTGGAAATATTCAATATTCCGATTATTACAACAATACAACTGATTATTATAATCAAATTGAGTACTTAACAAAAATAAATTTTTATAAATATGGTCTTTTCGGTAGTGTTTCAAAAAGTTTTATTGATTCAAAGTTAGATGTGTCAATCGGAATAAGAACTGACGAGGATAATTTTAGTACTGGCTCCAAGCTGATTGACAATCTTTCTCCAAGGGTTTCAACTTCTTATGCATTGACAAAAGATCGCAGATTAAAATGGAACACCAGTATTGGGACTTATTTTAAAATACCAACTTACACAGTTCTTGGTTTTAGAAATTTAACAGGAAACTTTACAAATCAAAACGCCAAATACACAAAAAGTAATCATTACGTAACAGGATTTGATTACTCAATTGGAAATGCATCAAAAATTTCTATTGAAGGTTTTATTAAGAGATATTTTGATTTCCCTGTTTCGATACTTGACGGTGTTTCACTGGCTAATAAAGGTGCTGACTTTGAAGTACTTGGGAATGAAGACATAGTAACAACAGGGGAAGGTAGAACTAAAGGCATTGAATTTTTATTTCAACAAAAACTGACAAGAAATTTTTACGGAATTTTCTCATATACTTTTTTCAAAAGTGAGTTTACCGATATTAATGGTGATTACCTTCCATCGGTTTGGGACAGCAAGCATTTGTCTTCTTTTAGTGGTGGATATAAACTCAAAAGGAATTGGGAAATAAGCTCCAGATGGCGCTTTGCTGGAAAAACCCCTTACGTTCCATATGATCTAGAGGCCAGCTTAAATAATTACCCTAATATGGTCTTAGACTATTCCCAACTAGGAAATGTAAAACTTGACAATTTTTCTCAGATAGATGTAAGATTTGATAAAAAGTGGAACAAGGAAAACTTGTCGATAAATTTATTCATAGAAATATTAAATCTTTTAGCTCAAAAAATACCCTCTCCAACTGAGTACGGACTAGAAAGAGATGATTTTGGAAATATTTTAACCCCTTTAAATCTTGTTGAAGTTGATGTCAACAGGGAATCAATTATCCCATCATTTGGATTCTCGATAGATTTTTAGTCTATTTTCACTCATATGAAAATATCGGATTAAAATTGTTAATTCTTTATGAATATGACAATTTTTTTAGCAAAACACTATAATATTAATTACAATTAATGCAAAAATTAGATAATATTTTTAATAAAATTTTATTTTTAAAGGCTATTTTTTTACAATAATGCATTGCGTTAACAGATTATTAACATATATTTAACCCAATTAAAATTAAACATAAACAAATTATGAAAACAATTCTTAAGATTTTAATAATGTTAGTTGGTGTTTTTTCTTATGCTCAGACAACAGTTTCTGGAAGCATAACTGATCAAAACAACCAACCATTATCAGGCGCTACTGTTGTAGTAGTTGGAACATCTAGTGGTGTTGCAGCTGACTTTGACGGTAATTACACAATTACTGTTGATATGGATGCACCTTTTAGCATCGAAGCTAGTAGTGTTGGTTTCAAGCCTGCAACTGTAGAGGTTACAGGAACTTCAACAGTGAATATTGTTTTAGAAGATAACACAGCATTAGACGAAGTTGTTGTGTCTGCTTCAAGAACTCCTCAAAGAGTTTTTGAATCTCCGGTTACTGTTGAGAGATTTGGAACAAAAGACATCAGAACTACTGCATCAGCAGATTTTTACGATGGTCTTGAAAATTTAAAAGGTGTTGATATTAACGTAAACAGTTTTACGTTTAAATCAATTAACACAAGAGGTTTTGCAACTTTTGCAAATACACGATTTGTACAATTAGTTGACGGAATGGATAATTCAGCTCCTGCCCTTAACTTCCCACTTGGTAACCTATTGGGGATGGTAGAGACTGATGTATTAGATGTTGAATTAGTTCCTGGAACTTCTTCAGCTCTTTACGGAGCAAATGCATTCAATGGTATTCTTTTAATGAGAAGTAAAAATCCATTTGACCATCAAGGTGTTAGCGGTCAATATAAAAGAGGTGTAACTGTTCAAGACGCAGCAGGAACAAACGAATACCAAGACCTTCAAATTAGATGGGGTCATAAATTCAGTGACAAGCTAGCTATGAAAGTTAACTTTGGTTACTTAACAGGTACTGACTGGATTGCTAATAGTGAAAAAGATAAATTAAATAGATCTGTATTCCCTGGTGATTATAACCATGATGGAATTAACATCTATGGAGATGAAGTTGCTACTAACATTTATGGTGTAGCTCAAGCTATGGTAGGCTTAGGTCTTTTACCAGCTGGTGCTGAAGCACTTGTTCCTTCTACTGTAGTTAGTAGAACTGGATACAATGAAACTGATATGGCTGATCCAGATGCGACAAGCAAAAAGGCTGACTGGGGTGTATACTACAGACCTATTGAAGGAAGTAACCTAGAAATTTCATATGTTGGAAAATGGGGTACTGGTAAGACTTTATACCAAGGTATAAACAGATATGCAATCAAAAACTTTACAATGAACCAACATAAGCTTGAAGTTACAAACGATAACTGGTTTGCAAGAGCTTATATGGTTGAGGATAATGCAGGTGACTCATATGATATGACGTTTGCTGCGATTAATGTAAACAGAAGATGGAAGCCAGATTTAAATTGGTTTGCTGAATATGTTGGAGGAATAGTAAATGGTCAATTAGCAGGAATGACAATCGATCAAGCTCACGTATTAGGAAGACAGATTGCTGATACAGGTAGATGGTTACCTGGCTCTCCAGAATTTGAATCAAATTTAGCTGAAGTAATTCAAGATCCTGATCTAACAACTGGAGCTAGATTTACTGATAACTCTAAGTTTTATCATTTAGACTACAATTATAATTTTGGTCATATGTGGGATTGGGCTGAAGTACAAGTTGGTGGATCTGCTAGAAGATACTCTCTAAATTCAGGTGGAACTATATTTACAGATGTAGATGGCCCAATTGAATACCAAGAAACAGGTTTCTACACTCAAGCGGTTAAGAAAATGATGGATGATAGACTTGTTGTAACTGGTGCTATTAGATATGATAAATCGGAGTATTTTGATGGTCAATTCTCACCTAGAGGTGTATTAAGTTATACGGCTGGAGAATACAAGAATCATAACTTTAGAGTTTCTTACCAAACAGGATTTAGAACTCCAACAACTCAAGACTTATTTATTGGATTAGATGCTGGATCAGCTAGATTAGTTGGTTCTGGTGTCGGCAACCCTGAAAGATATGTTAGAGATTATGGAATTAGTGCAGCTGGTCAAGCATTAGGAATTCCAGCAAGTGTAACAATTACTGGTGCTTCTGCATATAATAATGCATACGAGGCAAGTTCAGTTCAAGCTTTTGCTGCTGCTGGTGATCCATCACTACTAAAAGTAGCTGATGTTGACTATGTTAAACCAGAACAAATGCAATCTATGGAATTTGGATATAGAGGTAAATTAACAAGAACATTCACGATTGATGCTGCTGTTTACAGAAATGATTTCCAAGATTTCATCAATACTCAAGTAGTTCTTTCTCCACTTTATGGAGAAGTTGGTGATGGTGGTTTATCAGTGTTAGCAATGGCTAACGGTGATTTTGAAACATGGAGCTCATACACAAACTCTCCAGCTGAGATTTCTTCTTGGGGTGTTTCTATTGGTGCTCAAACCAAGATTTTCGGAAATTTCGATTTATCAGCAAACTACACTAAAGCTAAGTTAGAGTTTGAGCAGTCATTATATCCTGATTTTAGAACAAACTGGAATACACCTGAGCACAAAATCAAAGCTCAATTTGGAAACACTGAATTGTTTAAGAATTTTGGGTTTAATGTTGCTTGGAGATACTGGAGTGAATATTTATGGCAAGCATCTTTTGGAGATGGTATGGTGCCAGAAACTCATGTTATAGACGCACAATTTAACCTTACAGTTCCTAAGTGGAAATCAACTATCAAGGTTGGTGCAACTAACCTAGGTGGTGAGGAATACTTTACTGCGTTTGGTTCAGGATTTATCGGAACTCAGTACTATGTTTCATGGACTGCTAATAACTTTTAAAAATTAAAATTTAATCATTATGAAAATTAAATATTTATTACTTTCTGTTTTTATGTTAGCTCTATGGAGCTGTGAAACAGATGTTGTTAACCCAGATGAGGTTTATCCAGACCCATATTTAGATATAGACTCTGGAGATACAGATTTTAGTACTTATGTTTCTTTAGGTGCTAGTATCACAGCTGGTACTACTGATGGATCAACATTTTTATTGGGTCAAGCTAACTCTTACCCAAATATGTTAGCCAATGTAATGTCAATGGCAGGCGGTGGTGAGTTTACTCAACCATATGTTAATGATAATGTTGGAGGATTAACTTTATTTGGAAATGTGATTGCAGGTCCTAGACTATATTTTAACGGTGCTGGACCAGTGCCAGTAGATGGAACTCCTACTACTGAAGTTTCTAATATAATGCCTGGGCCTTATAATAATTTAGGTGTTCCTGGGATGCAAGCAATTCATGCTTTAGCTCCTGGATATGGAAGTCTTGAAGGACTTCTTGCAGGTCAAGCGAATCCATATTTTGTAAGAATGGCGTCGAGTCCTGGAACAAGCATTTTGCAAGATGCGTTGGCACAATCTCCAACGTTTGTATCTGTTTGGTTAGGCGGTAATGATGCATTAGGGTTTGCAACTTCTGGTGGAACTAGTACCCTTACACCTCCTTCGGAATTTGACTTTGCAATTGGATCTACTATAGGAGCATTAGCAGGGTCTGGAGCTGACGGAATATTAATTAATGTTCCTGATGTTACAGCAATTGCTTTCTTAAATACAGTACCTTACAACGCAATCCCTTTAGATCAAGCTACTGCTGATTTATTAAACGGAGGTTTTGCAGCATACAATGGCGGCTTACAATTGGTTCAAATGATGGGATTAATTTCTGCAGAAGAAGCTGCTGCTAGAACAATTGTATTTGTAGCTGGGCAAAATGCAGCAACGATTGAGGATACTGACCTTACTGATTTATCAGTTTTAGGCTTACCTAATTGGAGAATGGCTACTGCAGCAGATAAAATTGTTTTACCTGCCATGACTGTTTTAGGAACTACGGTTGGTGGAGATCCTACACAGATAAATGGAGTTAGTGTGCCACTTGCAGATAATCTTGTTTTAACTGCTGATGAAGTAATGGAGGCTCAAGCAGCTATTTCTTCATACAATGCAACAATTTCTGCATTAGCATCACAGTATGGATGGGCTCATTGGGACTCACATGCTGTGTTAAACCAAGTTGTAAATACTGGTTATCCAATGGATACTTTCACTTTAACTGGGGATTTAGTATTTGGTGGACTTTTCTCACTTGATGGAGTTCATCCAACAGCTAGAGGAAATGCTTTCATTGCCAAGTTATTGATGGCTGAAATTGATGCTACATACGGATCAAATCTTTCTGACGCTGGAATAGATATTGGAGATTACCCAACTAATTATCCAAATGGCTTATAAGCTTTAGAAAACAAACTAAAAATAAAAAAAGTCTAGATTTATTCTAGACTTTTTTTTTGTTTAAAATATTTGATTAAATCTTAAAAAATGTATTGAATATATTTCATAAAAAATCTATATTTGCGACTTAATTGAATTAGTATTTTTTAACCCACTTATCCTTTAAAATGACATCAGGAAAAATAGCTCAAATTGTAGGCCCAGTAATAGATGTAGAATTTAGTTCTGAAGCTGGCCTTCCAAAAATTTATGACTCATTAGAAATCGAAAAAGCTGACGGAACAAAACTTGTTCTTGAAGTTCAAGCTCATATTGGTGAAAATATGGTAAGAACCATTGCCATGGACTCATCAGATGGTCTTAGTCGTGGAACTGAAGTAAAAGCAACTAACAATCCAATCCAGATGCCAATTGGTAAAGAAATTAACGGTAGACTTTTTAATGTAATAGGAGATTCAATTGACGGAATTGGAAACTTACCAAAATCTGGTGATAGTGGTACACCTATTCATAGAGAATCCCCTAAGTTTGAGGACTTATCTACTTCAACAGAAGTTCTTTTTACAGGAATCAAGGTAATTGATTTAATTGAGCCATATGCAAAAGGTGGTAAGATTGGTTTATTTGGTGGAGCTGGAGTTGGTAAAACTGTACTTATTCAGGAGTTAATTAATAACATTGCTAAAGGACATGGTGGACTTTCAGTATTTGCCGGAGTTGGTGAAAGAACTAGAGAAGGAAATGATCTGTTAAGAGAAATGCTTGAATCTGGTATTATCAATTACGGAGATGAATTTATGGAAAGTATGGAAAAAGGTGGATGGGATCTTAGTAAAGTTGATAAAGAAGCATTAAAAGATTCAAAAGCAACTTTTGTTTTTGGACAAATGAATGAACCTCCTGGAGCTAGAGCTAGGGTTGCGCTTTCTGGTCTTACAGTAGCCGAATACTTTAGAGATGGTGCTGGAGATGGTCAAGGAAAAGATGTACTTTTCTTTGTTGATAATATATTTAGATTTACGCAGGCTGGTTCTGAAGTTTCTGCTCTACTTGGTAGAATGCCTTCAGCGGTAGGTTATCAACCAACCCTTGCGACTGAAATGGGTGCCATGCAAGAGAGAATTACTTCTACTAAGAATGGTTCAATTACATCCGTTCAAGCTGTATATGTACCTGCTGATGATTTAACGGATCCTGCTCCCGCAACTACTTTTGCTCACTTGGATGCAACTACAGTACTTTCTAGGAAAATTGCCGAATTAGGTATATATCCTGCTGTTGATCCTCTTGATTCAACATCAAGAATTTTAACACCAGAGATTTTAGGAGATGATCATTATAATTGTGCTCAAAGAGTAAAAGAATTATTACAACGTTATAAAGAATTACAAGATATTATTGCTATTCTTGGTATGGAAGAACTATCTGAAGAAGATAAGCAAGCCGTTGGTAGAGCAAGAAGAGTTCAAAGATTCTTATCTCAACCTTTCCATGTAGCAGAACAGTTTACCGGAATACCAGGTGTATTAGTTGATATAAAAGACACTATCAAAGGGTTTAATATGATAATGGATGGTGAATTAGATCACCTACCAGAAGCTGCTTTCAACCTTAAAGGAACAATTGAAGAAGTAATTGAAGCTGGAGAAAAAATGCTTGCTGAAGTTTAAACTTTCTACAAATGATATTAGAAATAATTTCCCCAGAAAAAATAATCTTTACAGGTGACGTAGATTCTGTTGCGGTCCCTGGGGTTGACGGTGAATTTGAAATGTTAAATAATCACGCAGCTATTGTATCAAACTTAAAAAAGGGTGCTATTAAAGTATATGGAAATATTACTCTTGATGATACGCAGAAAGAGATTTTTCAAAAAGGTGACAGAGGGTATCATTTAGATATTAACTCAGGAACTGTTGAAATGAAAAATAACAAGGTTACAGCATTAGTTGAATAAGACTCTATAGCTTCTTTATAACATTTGTGACTATCCCCCATATAATTAATTGATCATTATCTTTTACTTCTATTGGTTTATAACTTGAATTTTCAGGCTTCAACCAAATTTTGTTTTTTTTGACAATCAATCTTTTTACCGTAAACTCCCCCTCTATAAAGCAAACTGCAATTTTATTATTACTTGGCTCTATACTTCTGTCGATTACGATTAAATCTCCATCCTCTAAACCTGCGTTAATCATTGATTCGCCTGAGACTCTAGCAAAAAATGTAGCTTCTTTATTTTTAATCAATTCCTGATCAAGACTTATTCTTTCTTGTTTAAAATCTCCAGCAGGTGAAGGAAACCCTGCTGATATACCAGCGTTGATTAAAATCGTATCAAGATTATTATCTGTACTTGGTGTAAAAAAATTTAGACTTTTTTTATTTTTCATTTGAGCTTAATAATATCATTAATTTTAGTTGTATAACAAGGCGATAAAAATTCCTGTTTCATTTTCCATTTTCTTTTTAAATCTTGATTAGCCAATTTGATTTTTTCTCCGTACTTAGAATTAATATAATCCATTGTCTTCATCAAAGGCTTATGTCTGTAATCTTCATTTTCAAAAATACCAAGTTGATAGCTATTATTAGGTACAAGACTAGTCACAATTACACCAGCCTTCTTATAATCTATTTTAGATTGAAACATCGTTTCAATTGCTTTTAAAGCGTAGCTGTTTAAAACAAATGAAGAGTTTGTTGGGTATGGCAATGTTACAACCCTAGAGCAAGAATGTTGTTGTAAATCTTTTCTGAAATAATTACTTCTTATAAATACAATCATAACATTACAAAGAGAATTCTGTCTTCTTAACTTTTCAGCACAGGAGAGTGAAAAAGTTGAAACCCTTTCTTTTAATCTACCCAAATCTGAAATAGGTTTTTCAAAAGATCTTGTGGTGGCTATAGATTTCTTAATTTTTAAAGAATCTAGATCTAAATTTGATATACCTTTTAATTCTTGTTGAATCTTTAATTCGACAATTGATAAATTTGATTTCACCCATTGTTCCGGAAGTTCAACAAAGTCTAATGCGTTTTTACATCCTATATTCTGAAGACGCTTAGTCAATCTTTTGCCTATCCCCCAAATATCGTTTAAAGGGAAATAGTTTAATGCTTTAGATCTTTTATAACCCGTATCTAAAACATATACATGCTTTGTTTGATGTGGAAACTTTCTTGCTATTTTATTAGCAATCTTTGCTAATGATTTTGTAGGAGCAACACCTACAGAAGTTGGTATTCCAGTCCATTTCAAAATTGTGTTTCTCATTTTTGAAGCATAGCTAAAGAGATCGTAATTTTCATATCCTTCAAATTTTAAAAAAGCCTCATCAATACTATAAATTTCAACGTCTGGAATAAACTTTGAAATTGTTGTCATTACACGATTACTCATATCTGCATATAAAGGATAATTTGAAGATAGAACAATTACATTATGCTGATTGATGATTGATCTATATTTAAAAATAGGAGCTCCCATAGGAATTCCTAATCGCTTAGCCTCGTCACTTCTAGAAATAGCACAGCCGTCATTATTCGATAATACTACTACAGGCTTACCATTTAAATTTGGATTAAACACCCTCTCACAAGAGACATAAAAATTATTACAATCTATTAAAGCAAACATGATATAAATATAGTTTTTTAAAGATTTAAAAATTATAATATTTCAGAACTTATTTAACAAAAAAATAGTTTGATAAGTATAGGCAAATAAGTACTTTTAAAAAATCAATTTTTGATTCAAAATCATGAAAAAAACCCTCCTAATAATATTAATTTTTCAAGCAATTACAACACACATAAATGCGCAGGAAAATAAATCAGAAATAGAACTTGATCAAGTTGAATTGATTTCTAGTCCAAGAATAGAAATTAAAAATACAGATAATTCAATTAGTGTTTTAACAATCTCAAGAGAAGAAATTCAAAAAAGTACAGCCACAAATGTTAGCGATTTACTACAACAAATAGCAGGAATAGATATAAGAAGAAGAGGTGCAGAGGGAATGCAAGCAGACCTTTACATAAGAGGAGGCTCGTTTGATCAAACTTTATTATTGATTGACGGGATAAAAGTTGAAGACCCACAAACCGGCCATCACACAATGAATATGACACTACCGTTAGAGGTAATAGAAAGAATAGAAATCACAAAAGGATCGGCAGGAAGAATATACGGACAAAATGCATTTACAGGAGCTATAAATATTATTACAAAACAGAATATTGAAAATAATTTAAGCGTAGAGCTTGCAGGTGGTTCTTTTGATCAAAAAAGAGGAAGCTTAACAGCTCAAAGAAAACTAGAAAACTCAGATATACTATTTAATTATAGCAGAAAAGAATCGGAAGGTTATAGATATAATACAGACTTTAAAAATGATGAATTTTTCGTTAAAAGTAATTTTAAAATAAAGAACCAGAATATCTCAGCTATTGGAGCATTTAATGAAAGAAAATTTGGTGCAAATGGATTCTATGCAAGCCCTGCAGCAATTGATCAATATGAAGAAACGCAAGCCAGTATAATTGGACTAAGCACAACCTATAAAAAAAATGAATTAATCATTAAACCTAAACTTTATTGGAAGAGAAATCAAGACATGTATGTATATTTAAGGCAAGACCCTTCGGTTTACAGAAACCTGCATATCTCTGATAAAGTTGGAGTTGAAGTTAATGCGTCTACCCCAAACTCTCTGGGTAATTTAGGGATAGGTTTTGATTTGTCAAAAGTTTCCTTAAGCAGTAACAATCTTGGTAATAGAAATAGAACCATGTTTAATATGTTTATTGAACAACAAATTAAATTTCAAAATGATAAAATCGATTTTACCCCTGGAGTTGCTATTTCATATTTTTCAGATGTTTCCACAAGACTAAATTATCAAAGTAATTTTTTCAATAATTTATTTTTCTATCCAGGAATAGATTTCGGATATAGATTTAACAAAAACCTGAAAATATATAGTAATGTTGGCTATACATACAGAATGCCTACCTATACAGATTTATTTTATTCAAGCCCCACTACTTTAGGAAATGAAAACTTGAAGCTTGAAAAAGCCCTTACTAAAGAATTTGGATTAAAATATTTAAAAAATAATTTTAATCTTAGTATGTCTTTATATCAAAGAGACGCATCAGATATAATTGATTATGTAAAAAATGATGAGGCTGACCCTTGGCAAGCAAGTAATATAAGAGAAATAATCACCAATGGCTTTGAATTAAACATGGGTTACAAATTCTATTTGGGTGCTTTTAGACCGCAAAGTATAAATATCGGATACAGTAATATTAATGATGATCTTTTAGAAACTGATTTTACTTTTTCTAGGTATGCTTTAAATTCGTTAAAAAATCAAATAACGGCTACATATATGTTTCAAGTTAGAGATTTTATTTCCTCAACTCTAACTTTTAAAAATTCTAAAAGGCTAAACGATGAAAGTTATACGGTAATAGATTTTAGAACCTCTTACATGTATGATAAATTTACAATATCTGTTATTTTAAATAATATTTTAGATGCTGAATATTCAGAGACAAACCTGGTTCCTATGCCTGGGTTTAATTCTTTGATTGGAATAAAATACTCTATTAACTAATATCTCTTAACTTTTGGTAGATAAGATTATTTTCCCAGCCTCTGTATGTAAAGTAGTTTATAAAAGATCTTTTCTTTTGATCTTTTGTCCCTTTTAAAAATTTAATCTTGCTTGTCGAAAACTCATTGAAGTAGTTCATATAATCCTCTTCGTTAATTTGATTAATATGTTCGTTAATTGTTTTTATATCAATACCTTTTGATCTTAACTCATACTTTAACTTAATTCTTCCCCACTTTTTTATTCTAAGCTTTCCTTGAATAAACATCTTAGTATATCTTTCTTCATTTAGGTAATCATTATCAATCAAATATTCAACTATATTTTCGACTAATTGTGAACTTACTTTAAATGAATATAATTTGTTTTTTACTTCCATAACACATCTATCTTGATAAAGACAATAAGATTGAATTTTTTCAATTATTATCTTTTCATCTTTAGTAAAACTAATAGGCATAGTTCAGAGAAAAAATAAAGTTTAAGCCAGGTGCTGAAATTCCTGATGAATAGGGTCTATATAATTTATTTGTTATATTCTCAACAGTAAAATTGATGTTTAGCATTTTGGAAAAAGAATATTTTGATCTAATGTTAAATGTCATCCATGATGGTGAATATGGATTGCCATTTTCATCTAATGCATACATATAAGGTTTTGCCCTTTCAGACTCTGCAAGATTACTAAATGATATTTTTGAATTATAATTTAAGTACGAGTCAATTGTAAAATCTCCATTATTATAAATAAAATGAAAATTGCCATAATTGGGTGGTATATGCCTAACTGGCATTGAAAATGGTAATTGATTTAATTCATATCCAGCAATTAAATTATGTTGGGATTTGATACTAAAATTTTTGTTTAAAAACATGTTTATCCCCAATTCCATTCCGTAAATAAAAGACTTTGAACTGTTTTGAAGTGCTTGAATTTGAGATAGTTCCCCGTCATAAATTATTTCTGATACCCCGTTACTCAATGTAAAATCATCTCTTATGAATGAGTTATATAAATATGTCACATATGATGAAAAATCTAATTCGATATTATTCTTTGTTCTAAAGTAACCTCCAAACTCTAGTCCAAAAGATCTTTCTGGTTTTAAGTCAGGGTTTGGAACAACCACGCTTCCAGGTTCAGAATCAAAAACCTTAGCAAGATCGTCTATGTTTGGAGATCTAAAAGCTGTATTGATATTAAACTTCCAATTATTGTAAATATTTCTAACCCAACTTAGTCCAATTCCACCAACAAATGCTCCATTTTTTAATGTTGTATTTTCATACATAAAATCATAATACAGATTGTTTTGTGATAAGTCCGCTTTTAATTCCGTTAAACTATATCTTACTCCACTTTGAAAAAACACATCTTCGATGACTTTAGTTTTGTAGTTAACATATAAGCCTAGGGAGCTTAAAGATGAATCATCTGGATATCTGGTTGAAATTAAGGTTTCTGTTAAATCATTTATGTCAGTTCTTTTAGCAAATGAACCCACATTGTTTTCAATTAATTCAAACCCATATGTAATATTAGATTTTTCTGATATTTTTTTATAAAAATCTAAGTTTACCGAAAATATACTTAAATCTTCTTCTCTAGAATTTAAATAGCTATTATTAAATTTTCTACTATTTCTGCTCTCCGAAAATTTCTGAAAAGAAGAAACAAACTTTAATTCGTCATAAAATTTAGATTGTATTGGGCTAAAAGTTAATTGGCTATTGATTAATAGCCATTCCTGTGGTCCATAATACCATTCAGAATAATAGAGTCCTTGATTTTCATCATTTCTGATTAATCTATCATACCTGGGAATATCTCCCGTTCTAGAAAAATGTATACCCAGATCAATATTTAAATTTTCTCTAGGCTGATAAAAAACTTTTTGCATAAAATTAGTTTGGTTATATGCTGTGTTTCTTTGAATCCTTGAATTAGGATTTGTTACAATTATATCACCACCTAAGGAATTTTGACCCACATAATTAGGTCTTAAATAGTCTGATGGTCCGTGAACACCCATAATTAAATCCCCAAAATCTGATTTTGAGAAACTTGATAAAAATGCTATCTTCTTTAATCCATAGTTTAGATCTACATGATACATTTTTTCACTTGAAGCTGATGAGTACCTTGTATTTAGGTTGATTTTGATGTTTGGTTTTGACCCCGTAGCTAACCTAGCTTTTTTTGTATAGAAGTTCATTACTCCTCCGATAGCATCACTTCCGTACAACACAGATGCCGATCCCATAATTACTTCTGTATTTTCGATATTCAAGGGAGAAATAGAAATTACATTATGTATGTTTCCTCCTCTAAAAATTGCATTATTTAATCTAACACCATCAACCGACAAAACTAATCTGTTAGTTGAAAGACCTCTAATCATTGGGCTTCCTCCTCCTAATTGACTTTTTTGTATAAACACATAACCACCCCTCTCTAGTAAATCAGCACTAGTCATTGGGTTAGTAAATTCAATAGTAGATCTATTAATTTGTGTAACTTTTTTTGGAACTTCCCTAAACTTCTGTGAAAACTTAGAAGCTGAAATTACCACTTCATCTAATAATTCATTGTCATAAATTAGAGTAAGACTTTCGTTTAGTTTAGATTTAATAAGTTTTTGCTCCTTAAACCCGTATTGATTTATAGTTAAAGTATCCTTGTTTGAAAATTTGTTCAAGCTTACAAAACCATTCTTATCTGTTGTTTCAAAATTACTTACATCACTAAAAACTGAAGCTCCGATTACAGGTTTCTTGTTTTCATCAATTATTAGCAGATCTTGTGAAAAAGATGTAATTGTAAATAATAAAAAGAAATAAAATTTATTCACAATTAAAATAATTTTCTTAGAACCTCAAGTGACTTTAAAGAAACAAAATTTTCAATGTGTAGCTTATAATACAAAATAATATTATCGAGTAGTTTTTTTCTTTGCACAGGATTAAAGGTTAGCAAACTTAAGTCATCAAAATTTATGCCTAAAATCATATTAAAACAATTCAATTCATCATCATAAATAGTATAATTTGAATCTTTAGTATTTGTATAACAACCCTGCTGCAAATCAAAGTATTTATATTCACTGTTTTCCGTTTCAGGGTAAAACCCTAAAAACTTAGATAACTGTATAAGAAATAGTAGATGAAAAGACGGGTTAAATTTTGCTTCGTCATAGTATTTAATTGATCCCTCAATAAAATCAAATAGTTCAAAATCCTTTTCTTGATGAATTAAAATTTTGGAGAGTATTTCGGATAGAAAAATAATAACTCCCATTTTTATAAAATCGGTGTGGATTGTTTTTAAATTGAATTTATATTCAAAATCTTTAAAGTAATGAAGATTTCTTTTACTGTTAAAATCAAATTCAATTTCAAGAAATGAAAGTTGTTGAAAATAATTTGATTTATTCTTTTTAGACCCTCCTCTTACTATGAATGAGGTGACGCCTAATTCTCTTACCAATAACTTGACAATTAAATCATTGTCTCTGTATTTGAGTTTACTTAAAACAATTGCAGTTGAAGAAATAATCATTAGCGAATAATCATTAGTTTCAAAATTTTTGTTTCATAAGAATCTAGATCAGAAAGCATTATAATATAAACTCCTGAAGCAACATTTTGATTTCTTAAATTTTTTCCATTCCAAAATGCAGTTCCTCCGTCAATTTCTAAATTAAAATTTCTGTATCTGGGGTTTATATTAGATTGTGCTTCAGCCACTAAATTTCCTGCAATATCTGTAATCTTAAGGTTTACATTTTCAGTTAAACCATTAATTTTAATCTTATCTGATTGAGAATTGAATTGTGGTCTAACCGGATTAGGATAAACAAAAGCATCCGAAAAATTATCTGAACTTGAGGTGCTGCCCGTATCAAAACTTACTAATCCCTGATCGGTTGCGAAATACACTTTACCATTTGTAAAATTTATGGAAATATCATTTATATTGTTTGAAGGCAAAGGGGAATTATCTTTCGTAAAGTGATAAATTGTTTGTTGACCATTAGGCGAAAAATAAAACACTCCAGAACCAATAGTCCCAACCCATTTATTATTTGCTCCATCCACCTCAATATTAGTTATATACTGTTGTTCTAACAACTCCCTTGGGATACCATCTTCTAAAATAACTATCTTCTGAGTTGTAACAATAGGGGTTTCAAAAAAACTAGATGTATTATATAAAACCCTTAGACCCTGAACTGTTCCAATCCACAGATGATTATTATTATCAACTGCAATTGATTTTACATAAGATGATGGCATATCTGATTGGTCTTGACTAAAAACTTTTCTAAGTTGTATGTTGCCTGATTCATTATTAAAACCAATTAAACCCGATCTTAAACCAGCTATCCATTTATTACCATAATCGTCTATTTCAATGTCGTTAAATCCAAGTTCATCCTGAAAACCATCATTTATAATTTCAGTAAAATCATAACTATTCCAGCTATTATTATCTAGGTTATATGATTTTAAAGGGCTGTCTATTCTGCAATTTAAAACCCATAAATCTCCATTTTGATCAAATTCGATGTCAGAAATTCTTAAACTTTCATATTCAGGATCACTGGTAGATAAAGATTCTAGTTCGCTGTTATTATTGTTATAAAATTCAACAAAATTGAAATTATCCATCTCCATTAAGCCTCCATGAAAAGAACTGATAAAAACATTATTATTATTAAATGGATTTATGGAAATATTATTTAGGTTAACTGATTGGTTAGGAATTGAGTCTTTACTTACATTTAGCCATCTATCTAAATTTTCATCGTAGTTGCTAATTCCACTAAATTTTAAAGGATATGGATTAAAATATTCAGTGTAATTTCCAAATGAAACCCATGTTTGATTGTTTAGTGTTTCTACAGAAAATATATTATTTTCCAACGGACCATCAGGCTTCAAATAAGAATAATCGTTGGTATTATTATTAATTAGCAGCACTCCTTTTTCGGATGTTGCTATATATATTTTATTATTTTTTATAATTCCATCATTAAAAGTTGTCAAATATTTTTGAGATTCAAAAACATCTAATAATTGTGATAGTTGATCATTATAGATTAGGCAGTTTTCACCAGAAATAATTACAATTTTAGAGTCTGATGTACTTACGTTTTTAATCTGATTATCCAAGGTCAGTAAATTAATTATTTCTTCATTTTTAAAACCCATTACATTGTAATCGTCATAAAAAAATATGTTATTATCGTTAAGAAATAATTCATTAACACTGCCATTATAAATTGTTTGCCAATTATTAAATTCTATTAAATTTGAATCTAAATTTGCTCTTAAAATGCCTAGCTCTGAACTCGATGCAAAAATGAAATTTTCATTGACAACAGTACTACTAATATCTAACATAGATGCAAAATCTCCTATATAATAAGTGTCTCCAAATTCAAATTCATTTAAATCAAAAACGGAAATACCATAACCTGTTGAAATCAATATTTCATCACCATTTTGATTAAAATGGTTGATTATTTTTCTGTCTGCAGGAATTGAAGGTTTATTTAAAATGTCATAGACATTAATTATCGTATTTGAGTTTAAATCAATTAGCTGTAAAAAGCCACTACTGTAACCTATAGCTATAATGTTATTATTTATAGAATGATAAAAAGCTGAAATTTCATCTCCGGACAATTCATTTAAAGTATCAAATTTCTCTATTTGAAATGAAGATGTATCGTATGAGAAAATTGCATTATAAGATGCGAAATAAATTATCCCTTCACCATCACCAATTGAAGATATTGAATTAAAAGAAAAATATGTGTCCCAACCGTTATATATCGTCGAGTTATTTTCTATAGAGAGCTTATTTTGTTGACTGTACGAAATGCATACGGAAAAAAACAGAAATAAAAACAGTCGAATTTTTAACATATTATACTAGCAATTATGTCTAATAAACGACAAATATACCAGTATAATATGTATAAAATAAAAAATTAGATTACTCCTTGAGCTAGCATTGCATCAGCGACTTTAACAAAACCAGCTATATTTGCTCCTTTGACATAATTTACATATCCATTTTTTTGCTTTCCATGTTCAATACATGAATTATGAATATTTAACATTATCTCGCGTAGTTTTTGATCTACCTCTTCCCTAGTCCAATTATATCTTAAAGAATTTTGGGTCATTTCTAAACCTGAAGTAGCTACCCCGCCAGCATTAGCAGCTTTTCCGGGTGCAAATAAAATTTTAGATTTAAGAAAAACTTCAATTGCGTCTTTTGTAGAAGGCATATTTGCTCCTTCACTTACACATTTACATCCGTTGTCAACAAGCGTTTTTGCATCTTTACCATTTAATTCATTTTGGGTAGCACATGGTAAAGCAATATCACATTTTACAGACCATGGTGTCTTTCCTTTTTTGAAAACTGCTTTTGGATATTTTTTTACATATTCACTGATTCTTCCTCGTTGAATATTTTTTAAATACATGATAAATTTCAATTTTTCTTCGTCAATTCCTGAAGAATCATAAATAAACCCTGAAGAATCAGACATTGTTAATACTTTGCCTCCAAAATGTAGTATTTTTTCAGCTGCATATTGAGCAACATTACCTGATCCTGATATTACAACTTTTTTACCTTTAATACCATCATTTTGCTGAGCTAGCATGTCTTGAACAAAGTATACCGCACCATACCCTGTCGCTTCAGGTCTAATTAAAGAACCACCCCATGACATACCTTTACCGGTCAAAACTCCTGTAAATTCATTTGCAAGTTTTCTATATTGACCATACATGTATCCAATTTCTCTACCTCCAACTCCAATATCACCAGCAGGAACATCAGTATTTGGTCCTATATGTCTGTATAACTCAGTCATAAAAGCCTGACAAAATCTCATTATTTCATTTTCACTTCTGCCCTTAGGATCAAAATCACTACCCCCTTTACCTCCACCCATAGGTAAGGTTGTTAAACTATTTTTGAAAACTTGCTCAAAAGCCAAAAATTTCAAAATACTCATATTTACTGAAGGATGAAATCTTAGTCCTCCTTTGTATGGCCCAATTGCAGAATTCATTTGAATTCTATAACCTCTATTTACCCATATTTCTCCCTTGTCATCTACCCATGAAACCCTAAATGCAATAGCTCTTTCTGGCTCACACATCCTCATCAAAATGTTTTTACCGTGATAAATGTCATTTTCTAATATATAAGGAATAACTGTTTCTGCGACTTCTTCAACAGCCTGCATAAATTCTGGTTGATGTCCGTCTCTCTTTCGAACAATGTTTAAAAAAGCGTCAATCTTTCTTTTCATAATTAATAATTTTCTTAACCCTAATGAGGGTGAAATTAAATATTAATTAAAATTAGGGATTTAAAATTTTTATTTTACCAAAAAAAAGTAGAATAATTAACAATTTTATAAAAAAGCATTTTTTAAATCATCGATTAAATCATCGGCATCTTCAATTCCAACGCTCAACCTTATCAAAGAGTCAGTAACTCCAGATTTTTCTCTTTCTTCTTTCGGTATGCTAGCGTGAGTCATAGTTGCAGGATGCCCGCATAATGACTCAACTCCACCAAGAGATTCAGCTAAAGTAAATAAATGAAGTTTTTCTAAAAATTTAATTGTTTGTTCTTTGCTATAATCTTTAATTCTAAAAGAAAGCATTCCTCCAAAATCAGACATTTGTTTTTTTGCAACTTCATGATTTTTATGAGACTCTAATCCTGGCCAATATACTTTCTCAACCATCTTATGATCGTTTAAAAAATGTGCAACTTTATGTGCATTTTCACAATGTCTCTGAATCCTCACATGCAATGTTTTAATTCCTCTTAAGGTCAAAAAACAATCTTGTGGTCCAGGGACTGCGCCACTTGAATTTTGAATAAAGTATAATTTTTCAGCAAGTTCATCATCGTTTAACATTAAAGCGCCCAAAACAACATCACTGTGACCAGCTAAATATTTAGTAGCAGAATGCATTACTATGTCGGCACCTAAATTTAAAGGGTTTTGTAAATAAGGAGAAGCAAATGTGTTGTCAACAACCAAGATTAAATTATTGGACTTACTAATATTTGAAAGTGCTTCAATATCAAAAACATTTATCATCGGATTTGTCGGTGTTTCAGCCCAAATGACTTTGGTGTTTTCGTTTATTAGTGATTCCACATCAGCTATATTGTGTAGTGATGTGAAATGAAATTTTACTCCATATTTTTCAAAAATCTTGGTGAATAAACGAAATGTGCCTCCGTATAAATCGTTCGTACTTATTACTTCGTCTCCAGGGCTCAGCAGTTTTATAATTGCATCAATGGCTGCTAAACCAGACGAAAATGCCACTCCGTGTTTAGCATTTTCAAGACTTGCAAATGAATTTTGTAAGGCAGTTCTTGTAGGATTATGAGTTCTTGAATATTCAAAACCTTTGTTAACACCAGGGCTTTTTTGAGCATAGGTTGATGTTTGATATATTGGCTGCATAACAGAATTAAATGCAGGATCAATTTTTTGTCCTCCGTGAATTGTTTTGGTGTTAAACTTCATGATTTGATAAATTAAATTAGAGCATATTAGCTACAAACAAATGTATGGATTATCTTTAGAATTCAATTTATTGAAATGAACAAAAGAATCCTTGCTCTGCTTGCTGCATTATTAGCAACTTCAATTTTTGGATTTAATCATACAATTGCTAAGGAACTCATGCCAGATGTGTTGTCCCCCAATGCATTATTGTATTGTAGGGTAGTTGGTGCTGCGGTTTGTTTTTGGTTTATTTCATTATTTGTTGAAAGAGAGAAAGTAGAGCTTAAAGATTTTAAGTTAATTTTTATTTGCGCAATTTTTGGAATGGGTTTGAATATGATCACAGCATTAAACGGACTTTACAATTCAACACCAATCAATAGCGCAATCATCACTACACTCGCACCAATATTTATTTTTCTTATTTCAGTAATTATTCTAAATGAAAAAATTACTAAGAGAAAATATGTTGGGGTATTTATTGGATTTTGTGGGACATTAACTTTAATTCTTTTAAATGAAAAATCAGTCTCTACTGCTCCAAATATTAACTTGGGTAATTTTTATCTTTTTATAAATAGTATTGCATATGCACTATATTTTGTTTTAGTAAAACCTCTTACCAAAAAATATAATATGATTACTATTATGAAATGGCTATTCTTCTTTTCAATATTTATAAATATGCCATTTGGATTGGTTGAGTTTAGTAAGATTAACTGGGTTGAAATTTCTGGAAATTCTTTGCTTAAAATTTCTTACGTTGTTATCTGTACAACATTTCTTGTTTATCTATTGAACTTATATGCCCTGAAAAACTTAAAGGCTTCAACTGTTGGGATGTTTATTTATCTTCAACCCGTTATCGGAATTCTATTTGCAATTTACAGAGGGGCTGATAAACTAACACTTGCTGATATAACATCGGTAATTCTTGTTTTTACAGGTGTTTATTTAGTTTCTAAAAAAACCAGCAAAGCAACTTAAAAATCTATTCATATATTTGCTAAATATATCATAAAATGATTAAGTCAATGACTGGCTATGCCAGTGAATCTTTTATAATTAATTCAACAAAATTTATTGTTGAAATAAAGTCTGTTAACAGTAAAACATTAGACTTAAACATAAGATGTCCACATTTTCTAAAATCCTATGAAAATGACTTAAGAAAGGAGATTTCAAGTAAACTTTTTAGGGGTAAGATTGAGCTTAATGTTACTTCTGAAATAGGAAAAAACTTAGATGAAATAAGCATAAATCAAGAAATTGTAAGCAACTACATTAAACAACTTAAGGAATTCAACAACATTGATTCAAAAGATTTTTCCGAGTCGACAAATCAATTCCTAAATATTTCCAGTGAAAAAGACTATTTGAAGATTGCAATGAGACTGCCAAATGCATACTCATCAAAATCTATAGATTTAAGTGCTTCTGAGATTACAAGTATTATTGACAAAATTTCAATAGCTACGAAAAACCTTAATGATTACAGGGCCAAGGAAGGTTCAGAAATGGAAAAAGATTTTAGAAATAAAATTTCTCTAATTAAAAAGTTATTAGGCAATATTGAAAAAATTGAAAAAGAAAGAATTTCAAAAAAAAGAGAAAAACTGCTTGAAGAACTTAAAAAGATAGATTTAGAAATCGATAATAATAGGCTTGAGCAAGAAATGATATATTATTTAGAAAAATTTGATATAAATGAAGAAATAATAAGACTAAAAAGCAATATTTTAATTTTTGAGGAGGCACTAGAGTCAAACAATCCGGTTGGCAAAAAACTTGGGTTTATTTGTCAAGAAATAGGGCGTGAAATAAACACAATAGGCTCTAAAGCTAATGATGCAAATCTCCAAAAATATGTTATTGAAATGAAAGATAACTTGGAAAAAATTAAAGAAAACATCTTAAATATTCTGTGATGAGTAATTCAAAATTCATAGTTATTGCAGCCCCTTCTGGATCAGGAAAAACTACTATAGTTAATAGGCTTCTTAAAGACAAAAGCTTAAGTTTATCTTTTTCCATTTCAGCAACATCAAGAGCTCCAAGAAACAATGAAGTTGACGGAATTAATTATTTCTTTTTAACAAAAGATGAGTTTATTAAAAAGATTGAAAACAAAGAATTTATAGAGTGGGAAGAAGTTTATAAGGATAATTTTTATGGAACACTTACTACTGAATTAGAAAATGCCATTAATAAAAATTTAGTTTTTGATGTTGATGTTATTGGAGGTTTAAATATTAAGAAAAAATTTCCAAAACAAACTATCACAATTTTTATTAAACCCCCAAGCATTGATGAGCTTGAAAATAGATTACGAAATAGAAATTTAGATTCAAATGCTAGTATAAAAATCAGAATCGAAAAGGCTAAAGATGAAATGTCACAAGCTGATAAATTTGATCATATTGTTGAAAACAATATCCTTGAAAATAGTTTTAATGAAGTTTTAGAATTAGTTCAAAATTTTATAAATGAGTAAAAAAAAGGTTGGTTTATTTTTTGGGACTTTTGACCCCATTCACAATGGACATATAAAAATTGCCGAATACATAACTGAGAAGAAATTAACAGATGAAGTTTGGTTAGTTGTAACACCTGAAAATCCAATTAAGCTGAAGAGTAAAATATCAAATTTTAAACATAGATTTAATATGGCTAAAATTGCAACTGAAAAATACGAGAATATAATGCCAAGTGATTTGGAGGTAAACTTAAAAAAACCAAATTACACTATTGATACTTTAGAGTATATATCAAATAAATTAAAAGAAATCGAATTTAGTTTGATTATAGGGGAGGACAATTATAAGATTTTTGATACTTGGAAAGACTATGAAAAAATTCTCGACAATTATAAAATTTTCATCTATCCAAGAAAAGGAACGCTTAAAGAAAGTCCTTATATAATTAACCAAAATGCAATGTATATAGGGGGTCCAAGAATTGATTTAAGCTCAACTAATATTAGAAATATTGTCTCAAAAAAAACTGAACCTAAAGATTTGATTTCAGCTAAGGTTATGGAGTATATTAATATTAATAAATTATATCAATGAAAGAAACTAAATTAAAATTTGGAGTTATTGGTAGTGGAAGCTGGGCAACCGCTCTGATCAAAATTCTTTCTGAAAACAATAATGACATAAACTGGTACATTAGAAACAGTGAGAATATTGAATTCATTAAAAGTAATTTTCATAATCCAAACTATTTAAGTTCTGTAGAGCTTAATCTCAACAAATTAAATATGTCTTCAGATATAAATAAAGTTGTAGAGAATTCAGATGTAATTATAATTGCGATTCCATCAGAATATGTAAATAATGAAATGAATAAAATTGAAGTTAATCTTTCCGACAAAATAATAATGTGTGCCCTTAAAGGTCTTGTTCAAGAAACAAATCTTTTATTTGGAGAACACATGCATAAATATTTTGATGTTTCTAAAGATAACTTTCTGGTTATTGGGGGACCATGTCATGCTGAAGAAGTTGCATTGGAAAAATTATCATATTTAACCATAGGCTCCTCAAACTTAAATTTATGTAAAGTTGTTTCTGATAAATTTAAATGTAAGTATATCAATGTTAAGGCATCTGATGACGTGATCGGAATTGAATATGCTAGCATGTTAAAAAATATATTTGCTTTGGCTGTTGGTATTTCTAACGGATTGGGTTATGGAGATAACTATCAAAGTGTCTTGATGAGTAATTCAATTAAAGAAATGAAAAGATTTATTTCAAAAAGACATAAGATTAAAAGAAATATAAATAATTCAGCCTACTTAGGGGATTTACTAGTAACTGGGTATTCATCTTTTTCAAGGAATAGAATGTTTGGAAATATGATTGGAAAAGGATATACGGTGAAGGCAGCTCAACTTGAAATGAAAATGGTAGCTGAAGGATATATCGCTACAAAAAAAGCATTTTTACTTAATAATAATGCAAAGAAAAAAGCTAAAACACCAATAATTGACGCAGTCTATAAAATTTTATATGATAAAAGAAGTGCTAAAAAGGTGTTTAAAGATCTAAGTGATATAATTTCTTAAAACGAAGATTTAAACTGATCCAGAAATCTTACATCATTTTCACTTAACAATCTGATGTCATCAATTTGATGAAGTAATAAAGCAATTCTATCAATGCCTAATCCAAAAGCAAAACCTGAGTATTCGCTAGAGTCAATTTTACAATTTTCTAAAACATTAGGGTCAACCATTCCACATCCCATAATCTCAAGCCATCCAGTACCCTTAGTCATTTTATAATCAGTTTCATTGTTTAAACCCCAATAAACATCTACCTCAGCACTAGGCTCAGTAAAAGGAAAATAAGAGGGTCTTAGTCTTATTTTTGATTTGCCAAAGAGTTGAGTTGTGAAATATTCTAATGTTTGTTTTAAATCTGCAAAACTTACATCTTTATCAATACATAAGCCTTCAATCTGATGAAAAAAACAGTGTGAACGAGCAGAAATTGCTTCATTTCTGTAAACTCTTCCTGGTGAAATAGTTCTGATAGGTGGCTTGTTATTTTCCATGTATCTGACCTGAACTGAACTAGTATGGGTTCTAAGTAAATAGTCTGGATCTTTTTCAATGAAAAAAGTATCCTGCATATCTCTTGCAGGATGATGTTCAGGAAGATTTAAAGCACTGAAATTGTGCCAATCATCTTCTATTTCTGGCCCTTCACTTATTGTAAATCCAATATTCGAAAAAATGTCAATTATTCTATTTTTGACGACTGAAATAGGGTGGCGAGAACCAATACCAATAGGGTCCCCAGGCCTAGAAGTATCATTAATTTCAATCTTCTCAGATGATTTAGAGCTATTTGATTTTAAAGCCTCAACTTTTTCTTGAGCTAAGTTTTTTAATTCATTTAACAGACGTCCAACATTTTTCTTTTCATTACTGTCTAATGATTTAAATTCAACAAAATATGAATTCAATAAACCTTTTTTCCCAAGATACTTTACCCTAAACTCTTCTATTTCAGTAATTGAGTCAGAAGTAAAATTTTCAATTGCTTCTAAATCTTTTTTTATTTTATCCTCCATAATAATCTATTGCCAAATTTATGAAATCTTAATTAATATAGTCTGATTTAATAAAATAGTTAATGATTGCTTTTTTCATAAGAATTGTTTGTTCACCTGGCTTTAAGTTTGGTAGCTTTTTGATTAACTTATAATGTGGCCAACCATCTTCATCTTTAAAATCAAATTCATAATATCCATAATCAGTTAACAACTTACATACAGCTATATGTATAACCTCCATTTTTTTTTGCTTATTCAGTTTTTTCTGAAATTGACCTAGCTCCTGTAATCCGATTAAAAAAATTATCGAGTCTAAATCAATGATATCATCTTCAGAAAAATCAGCCGAAAGTTTATTTTTCAAATTATCCCACTTTGTTTTTAGCTCAGATTTCAATTAATAATTTTATTAGAAATTTTTCTATACTAAGATAAAGAAGTTAATATTTATTAAATTAACATCACCTAATAATTTATTATGAGCTATCTCGATCTTTTTTTTGGTTTGGCAATAGCCTGGGGAGCTTATAGTGGTTTTTCAAAAGGACTAATTAAAGAATTAGCATCTATATTAGGGGTAATTATTGGGGTATTCTTAGCCAAAAATTACTACCCATATCTTGATATAAAACTAAAACCAATTTTTGAATCTGAAGCAGGTTTTATTTCTATTCTATCGGCAATATTGATATTCTTATTAACCATAATGGTATTCAAAATTATTGCTAAGTTTTTGACAAAATTCTTAAAAATAATTGCTCTTGGATTACTAAACAGAATTATCGGATCTGTTTTTGGTATTTTTAAAACGGTTCTGCTTTTGTGCATTTTAGTTTTTATTTTTTCGAATATAAATAATGTGACAGGAATTATAAAAGCTGAAAAACTTAGTCAATCTTTTTTTTACTCAAAAATTGAAAAAATTAATAGTTTTATAATTGAAAGTAACTACAATGAAAACGGTAATGAGGAATGATGAAGATCGATAACTAATTTATCATTCATGAGCTTATAGCCAAATGTAAATTCAACTTTAACTTCGTTATTTGATAAGTCTTTAAAAAAATAATTACCCATTGCAATTGCTCTATCATTTTCAATTATAAAACCTGAGTTTTCAAATTTAACTTCAACCCAGGGCTTCATAGCAAAACCATCATCTTCAGAACAATAGGAGTCATCCCCACCTAAAAAATATGACAAAGCCATTTCAAATGTTGGCCTGAATTGTTGAGCGGATGCTTTTGTAGGTTTAAATAACACATTATTATTTTTAAAATCATACATTTCATTTAAGAATGAAGTGGTATATTGAATACATTCTGATTTGTTTTCCTTTAGGCTTCCTATTCTTACAATTCCGCTACCCCATTTATTTTGAGCTTCTTTAATTAAATCTTCTGTTATCATATTATTTTAATTTCATTATTATTAATCCAACCTTCTTGACCATTTACTAATTTGATTTTCACCCATTCATCGTTGAAACTATCAATAATCTTTACTTTAGTACCCATGTGCAAAATAAGTAAATTCTCACTTCTTTCATTTGGTTCGGACTTAATTTCAATTTTTGAAGAAAAAATAATCGCATATTTTTCAAGATGATTTTTTTCGTAAGCATGTAAACTAATCTTTGTTGTAATTCCAATCAAGAAAAGTAAAACTAATAATAGTGTAAATGAAGTTCTTTTAACAATTGGTTCTTTTGAAAAGAAATAAAAAATAAATAATAAAAGAAAGAGAAAAGATATAATTAAAGATATCAAGCCCCAGTTAGAATAACTTAAGTTGTTTGATATTTTGTTTAATTGATTATCAAAAAATGGCTCTGGTATTTTAGTTATATCATCAATGATTGCATTGTTAACCATTTTTAAATTATTGATTATATCTTTATCTGTAGGATTAAGCTTTAATGATTTTTCATAAAACAAGATACTGTTTGGAATATCATTTAATTTATAAAATGAATTCCCAAGATTATAATATAACTCTGATGAATGAACTCCTGAATCCAAAATTTCAAAATAAATCTCAATTGATTTTTCGTATTTTGAATCATTATAAAGATTGTTTGCCTTTGTAAATTTATCGTCAAAAACAGAGAAATTTAAATTCTCTTCACTAAAAAGATTATTCGAAAACATCGCCAAGAGAATTAAGATTATATTTTTAAAAAGTTTTGTCTTCATTATCTAATTTTTTTCAAGCAGTTCTATAAATCGTTTGGCCTTTTCATAATCATCACTCATAGCATCTATGTCTAGGGGGGTGTATCTAGCCAATTGACAGTTTTTAAAAACCTCAAATAATAAATCAATTGATTTTTCGTCTACATTCATTTGTTTCAGCTTTATACTGATAACTTCATTTTTAAATTCAGAATTCTTAACATTTAACTTACTCTTTAAATATGTTGTTAGAGCTTTATCAATAGACTCATAAAACTCTTCTTTGTTGCCTATTAAAGTCTTGGAATCAGCAAGCAGTTTATTTGTTAAAGTTCGGGCAAGTTTTAATTCGTCTATTTTTTTTGAATTATAATTTCTAATAATCTTTGCTATAATTACAATTATAAAACAAAGCGCAAAGGGTGCAATAAATAAAATCCAATAAAAAACGGAATTGAAAAATATGCTATCATTAAGTTTTGAAAATTTTGTTTTTGTTTTAAATGAAGAAAATTGATTTTTTGATAATTGAATTTTATTAGTTTTATTTTGATTTGAATTATTCTCAGATTCTACTGAATTTTTATAAACCCCATCAATGTCAATAAATATAGGGTCTGAATATATAGTTTTGTACTCTTCTAATTCTGGATCAAAAAACGAAAATTTAATCTGAGGAATGGTGTACTTTCCAGGATTATTTGGAACAACTGTATATTTATTATTTACTTTACCTTTTATGCCGCTCGTTCTAACAGAAACATTTGAAATTTTTTCAGGTTCATAAACCTCTAACGAAGTCGGAAGAGATATCTTTGGATCGTCAAATAAATTAAAATTACCCTTTCCAGAAACTATCAAACTTAATTGAAAAGCTTCATCAACTAATAACTCTTTTTTGTCAGATTTTATTTCGAAATTAAACTTTCCGACAGCTCCGTTGAAGTCCTTTGGTTTATTATTCGCGGGTAATGGCTTAACATCTACAATAGAGCTACCCGATGAAACTGTTTTATTAACACTAGAAGAAATTAAATTGCCAAAAAAATCTCTTCTATTTGAAGGGACTTGAACTGAAATATCTAGTGTTAATGGCTCAATTTTTAATTCACCTGTTTTCTGTGGATATAGCAATGTTCTACGCAACACAACATATCTGTAGGGCTCTCCTTTGTAAGTTCCGTTTTGAACATTTAATGACTTGATATCTATATTATTACTCCAAAAATTAGCATACCTCGGCGCTTCCAACTCTCGCCAATTATCTACTCCTGTATCTGTTGATACATAGAGTTTGTAGGTTACTGAAATAGCTTCATTTAAAAAAGGCTTGTTATTAGATAATTCTGCTACAAGGTGTATTTTTTTGTCAGCTAAATAATTTGGGTCATTTGGGTTTGTAGGTTTATCTACTGAAGACGTAACTGTAACCTGAACAGGAAGAGTTTTATAAATTTCTCCATCAACTTCAATTGAAGCCTGTCCGATTTCAAAGGTTCCTTTTTCAATTGGAGATAAAAAATATGAATATGTCTTTGAATAAGATCTTTTACCGTTTATCCAAGAATTTCTTATAGATTGACTTGGGCCACCTACAATTCTAAAGTTTTCAAATTTAGGCGGTATAAAGTTATCGCCGTCTTTATCAACCGAGAATTCTACTTTTATTCTTTCGTTTAAACCTAATCGATTCTTACTCAATTTTGTAGTAAAATCTACCTGTGAAAAGCCTGAAAAGCCAATCAATAAAATAATTATATGTAGTAGTTTTCCTTTAAACATTACCAGTCTTTTTCCGAAACAACTTTTGTGCCTTTTTGCTTCTTGTCATTCACTTTTGCTTGAACTTTCTTTTCTGCATTTTCCATTGCCTTCAATAAATTTTTAATCTGCTGCGGAGAAAGTTTTGATTGTTGATTCTTGTTTTCTTTAGGTTTATCAGACTTATTATCGTCCTTGTTCTGATTGTCATTTTGATCTTGCTTATTCTCATTCTGATCATCTTTATTCTCATCATCCTTATTCTGATCTTCATTTTGTTGATCTTCCTTATTTTCATTCTGATCATCTTT
>Ga0208127_1000097_pt1 | contig 41614 bp, 38 predicted proteins | sample ETNtaG_6_FD_185751 | JGI IMG/M metagenome (GOLD analysis project Ga0208127, IMG submission 185751) | Marine microbial and viral communities from oxygen minimum zone, Eastern Pacific Ocean - ETNP201306SV45 (SPAdes) (version 2) | ecosystem: Environmental > Aquatic > Marine > Oceanic ... | reverse complement strand
AGCCAGCGCCAGAGCCAGAGCCAGAGCCAGAGCCAGAGCCAGAGCCAGAGCCAGAGCCAGAGCCAGAGCCGACTGGTATTATTGGTAAAATTTTTAAACGCGGCCGAAAAAACGCTATTTCCTCAAAGCGTGCTTTAGACAATGAGATGATCGAGCAATTAGAGGAATTGCTAATTTCAGCAGATATTGGCGTTGACACAGCTCTACGGGTTGTCTCCAATATGGCTCAAGGCAATATGGGTAAACGTTTGTCAGTGGATGAAATTAAACTTTTATTGGCAAAAGAAGTAGAAAGAATAATGGAGCCAGTTGCAAAACCCCTGCCTATCTTCGCTCAAAAGCCTCAAGTAATTTTAGTAGTGGGAGTAAATGGGGCTGGTAAAACAACAACAATCGGCAAGATTGCGAGCCAACTTAAAGCTGCGGATAAATCTGTCATAATTGCAGCAGGAGATACTTTCAGGGCAGCCGCCGTTGAACAGCTTCAAATATGGGGTGAACGAGCAGACGTACCAGTTTTGACAGCTCCCGAGGGATCGGATCCAGCTTCGCTTGCCTATGACTCTCTGTCAAAGGCGCAAGAAGAACGCTCTGACATTCTTATGATCGATACTGCTGGGAGATTACAGAATCGCACAGATCTAATGGAAGAATTGGCAAAGATTGTTAGAGTACTAAAGAAAAAAGAAATATCAGCTCCCCATAATACCTTGTTGGTGCTTGATGCAACAACTGGCCAGAACGCGCTAAGCCAAGTTAAAATTTTTAAAGAGCTTGTAGATATTACAGGATTAGTCATGACTAAGTTGGACGGTACTGCCAAAGGGGGCGTTTTAGTTGCTCTAGCTGATCAATTTGCTCTTCCAATCCACGCTATTGGGGTGGGAGAGCAACTTGACGATTTATCTCCCTTTGATCCAAAAGAATTCGCAAGTGCGTTGCTTGGAATTGATTACTAAAAAAATGCAAAATATTTTTTATGAGCATTGCTCTATGATTGCTGTAACGAATTTATAATGGTTGAGTGGTTGTTGCAGGCTGAAAATACTCAGCACGGAAGTAACTTAGCATTATTTTTGGCTATAAAGGCAGCTTTTTTGCATGCTATTTTTGGTGCTTTACAAAAAGGTAAATTTAATCCTTGGCTCATGAGAGCTGCCATTGACCTATCCTATGGATTAATGGCATTGCCTTTCGCGTTATTTATTGTTCCTTGGCCAGAATATTACATGTGGCCAATATTTTTAGGGGCTTTTATTATCCATACTGCATACAAGGTTATGCAAGCAATGGCTTACTCTCGAGGGGCATTCACTGTAGTTTATCCGATTGTTAGGGGCATTGGGCCATTGCTTACAGTCATTGTGGCCTACTTTGTATTTTCGGAAAGCTTCAATCACATACAATGGTTTGGCGTTTTTATTCTGCTGTTCGGTATACTGGGCTTGGCCATTTATAATTTAAGGTTTTTATCAAAGGGTAGAGAAACATTAGCTACTGCTTTAATTTTTGCATGTATAACGGGAGTCTTAGTAGCCTTGTATACCACATATGATGCCTATGGTATTCGAGCTACTGCCAATCCATTTACTTTTCTTGCATGGTTTTTCTTAATTGATGGAATTGCAATGCCCTTAATAGCATGTTGGAAATCCAAAGAAGCTATAAGATACAGCGAGCTAAAAAGTTTGATACCAAGGGGAATAATTGGTGGTTTGATTGCTTTTTTTAGTTTTGGATCAATCATGCTTGCAACAAGGCTAGACAAAGTGGGTGAGGCGGCTGTACTACGTGAAACGTCTATCGTTTTTGCAGCAATAATTGGCTGGCTTTTTTTAAAGGAAACTGTGGGCCCAAGAAGAATAACGCTGATTTTATTGATTGTGATTGGTGCGGTAATTGTTGAGTGGGGAGCTTAATATGTCAGAAGAAAATGAGAATACACTCCTGAAAAACCTTTTAGAGTATATTCCGATCGCCGTATTTTTTATTGTTTTTATCCTTTTTAAGGACGACGTAGTTGTATTATTCGGGCGCGATTTGAGTGGCTTTGTTTTAGCAACATTAGCGTTCGTTCCACTTGTGGTATTTGCTACCGCTATTAGTTGGATTGTTTTGAAAGAAGTGTCGCGTGTTCAATTACTGACGCTTGTGCTAGTCGTAGTTTTTGGGGGTATGACAATATTTTTCAATGATGAACGCTTTTTGAAGATAAAACCTACCCTTATTTATTCTCTTTTTTCAATTATTTTACTGATAGGCGTTTTTCGAAAAACCTCTTATCTAGAAGCTCTTCTGGGGAAAGCGCTACCACTTTCCTACGATGGTTGGATGATTTTAACGCGCAGGATGGCGTACTTTTTTCTTTTTTTAGCAGCTCTAAATGAATTTGTTTGGCGCACTCAATCCACAGAAGTGTGGGTATATTTTAAAACATTTGGTCTAACAGTTGCCATGTTCGCATTTTTTATTTCCCAATATTCAGTATTCAAAACCTATGGCACTTTTAAGGATTAGCTCGTCAGTAAATGTTTTTGGAAATTTTATCTTGCGCTTCAGTTATTGACTGCGAGCCTGCATAACGTTACGTGATCACTGTGGCGATTTGTAACCAGATTGCGGGCCACACAAAAAAACCGCTAAAAGGTCAGGATGAAAGCGCTTTCTTTCGCTTGACCGCGAATTGAGGCTTTTATTTTTTAAACAGAGTAAATTATGAAAACTACTTGGAATAAAAAAACCAATCTTGTCCATGCGGGAAATCGACGTAGCCAATTCAATGAAGTCAGTGAAGCAATTTTTTTAACCCAAAGCTTTGTTTATGAAACTGCTGAGGACGCTGAAAAAAGATTTGCATCAGATTTACCAAACGATGATTTTATTTATACCAGGTACGGTAATCCCACTATTGCAATGTTCGAAGATAAAATTGCTGCAATAGAAGGGGCTGAGGCAGCTTTTGCAACTGCATCTGGAATGGCCGCGGTGAATGGAGCATTAATGTCTATGCTTTCTGCAGGTGACCACGTTGTGGCAGCAAGGGCTCTTTTTGGGTCATGTTTATACATTTTGGAAAATATTTTACCAAGTTTTGGCGTGAGGGTAACATTTGTTGATGGCACGGATATTAATCAGTGGAAAAAAGCGATTTCGCAGGAAACAAAGGCCGTTTTTTTTGAAAGCATATCAAATCCGACGCTTGAAGTAATTGATATTAAAGCAGTAGCAAATATTGCTAAATCTGTGGGTGCTTTAACAGTTGTAGATAACGTTTTTACAACTCCAATTTTTTCGAATGCTTTATCTTTAGGTGCAGACGTTGTGGTTTATTCTGCTACCAAACATATTGATGGCCAGGGGCGTACTCTCGGGGGCGTCATTTTAGGGTCGGAAGATTATATCCGAAATACAGTTGAGCCATTTATGAAACACACTGGTGGCTCAATGAGTCCATTTACAGGCTGGGTGTTACTTAAAGGGTTGGAAACATTGGATTTAAGAGTGCAAGCCCAATCCGACTCCGCTTTGGAGATAGCAAAATCTTTAATTGGTCACGAAAGCATTTCTTCTGTAATATACCCCGGTTTGGAAGCGCACCCTCAATACGATTTATGTAGGGAGCAAATGAAAAAGGGTGGGACAGTAATTGCTTTCGAGTTGCTAGGTGGCAAAGAGGCAGCCTTCTCTTTAATGAATTCGCTAGAGCTAGTGCTTATTTCTAATAATCTAGGGGATGCAAAATCAATTATAACCCATCCTGCGACTACTACCCATCAGCGACTGTCGGCTGATCGGAGACAGCAGCTAGGGATAACGCAAGGGTTGCTCCGATTAAGTGTGGGTTTGGAGGATTCTAAGGATCTCATCAAGGATTTGTCTTCCGCTTTAGGCAATCTAGTCAGATAAAAATACATGTTTAATTGATCTATAAGTTGTTTTTCTTCGTATTTTGGGAATAAAATGAAATTCAATTCTACATAAGGACTGGAATACATAATGAATGTTCATGCTCCCAACCATAAAAGTACTGTAGAAACTCCTCAGAGATCCGACAGTCTTGACACACTACGTCAATGGCTCTCCGAAGGTGGCAAGCGTAAGCTTACAGAGGAAGAATTGGTGGCTGTCAAATGTTTATTGCCTAAAAAAGAGGACTATCCAGTTTTTAATACTGAATATCCACATGACTTTGAGGTAAACAAAGACTATGCTTCAAGAATGCCAGACCTACAAAATGGCCCGGCTGCAATGATTAAAGGTTCCCGTCAATCTATACAGCACGTGGGTATTTCTAATTTTAGGCTTCCACTCAAATTTAGGAAAAAAGATGGTGGTGAGCTGACGCTTGAAACTTCCGTTACTGGATCAGTAAGTCTCGACGCGGATAAAAAGGGGATAAATATGTCCCGAATAATGAGAAGTTTCTACAAATATTCAGAAAGTACTTTTAGTTTTGAGGTTATTGAGTCTGCCTTAAATGACTATAGAGAGGATTTAGATACTTTTGATGCAAGAATAATGCTTCGATTATCTTTTCCGCAATCTATCAAGAGCTTGCGGTCAAATCTTCAAGGATTTCAATACTATGATATCAGCGTCGAGGTGGTGGACAAAAAAAACGTAAGGTCGCGTTATATCCATTTAGACTACGTATATAGTTCAACATGCCCATGCTCTCTTGAATTATCTGAACATGCAAGAAAAGAACGAAATCAGCTAGCCACACCTCACTCCCAGAGGTCGGTTGCTAGGATTTCTGTCGAAATCTTAGATACTGACATACTTTGGTTCGAAGATTTAATTGACATTTGTCGAAGTGCAGTGCCAACGGAAACTCAGGTTATGGTGAAAAGAGAAGATGAACAGGCATTCGCAGAAATGAATGCCGCAAATCCAATTTTTGTTGAAGATGCTGTACGGCTTTTTTGTGAAGCATTAAAAGCAGATGACCGCATTGGTGATTTCCGTGTTATAGCAAGTCATCAGGAAAGTTTGCACAGCCATGATGCAATTTCAATCATGTGCGAAGGTCCGACGTTTGATCAGAATACATTTGATCCAAAAATGTTCTCTAGTCTAATTCATGTGGGATAGTTGTAACTGAAGCTTGACAGGAACCGTGTCTCGGTTCAAGCGTAGCATATGCGGTTAGATTTACGTCCCATAGGTTATGTCATAGGAATTCTTTTGACGTTGTTAGGCGTCACAATGCTAGTTCCAATGGCCGTTGATTTTACAGAGGGCCGCGGATTTGTGGGCGTGTTCGCTGAAAGTGCTCTTATAACAATATTAACGGGAAGTTTTCTTGCCATTGCGTGCTCAAACGGAAAGGCTGAAGGCCTTGATATTCAAAAAACTATCCTTTTGACTACAGGTGTTTGGATTGCACTTCCACTATTTGGTTCTATTCCCTTTATTATAGGAAGTACTCAGCTTTCCTTTGTTGATGCTCTTTTCGAAGCTGTCTCGGGCGTCACGACTACTGGATCGACGGTGCTGTCTGGGCTTGAAAGTCTACCAAGAGGCATTCTTTTATGGAGAGGTATTTTGCAGTGGCTAGGTGGGATCGGTATAATAGTGGTTGCCATGGTTTTCCTACCTGAGTTGAGGGTGGGTGGGATGCAAATTTTCAGAGCAGAAGCATTCGATACCATGGGCAAAATTTTACCGCGAGCAACTACTATTTCTTTGCAAATATTTGTAATTTATCTCAGCATTACGATTGCCTGTGCATTATCGTATGTGGCGGTCGGTCTGACGGCCTTTGATGCAATAGTTCATTCCTTTACTACAGTTTCAACTGGCGGCTTCTCAAATTATGATAATAGCTTTGGTAATTTTTCTGGACCTGCAGAGTACGTCGCCATATTTTTTATGATAATGGCTGCCCTACCTTTTGTTCGGTACGTGCAGCTTGTTAATGGAAATAGCCGAGCAATTTTTACTGACACACAAATCAAGACATTTCTAATAACTACCTTATCAATTGCTATTTTTGTATTTTTTGTTCTGAACTCACTATTTCCAGGGGATTGGGAAAATTCTCTGCGAAAATCATTATTTAATATAACATCAATTATTTCAGGAACAGGTTATTCAAGTGACAATTATATGAAATGGGGAGGTATGCTCGTTTCTGTTATTTTTTTTATTGGGCTGATTGGAGGATGTGCTGGGTCAACAACCTGTTCTGTAAAGGTTTTTCGTTATCAGTTAGTAGCTTCCGCTATTCTTTTACAGCTCAGGAAAATTCGCTACCCACATAGAGTTGTGGTGTTGAAGTACGATGGTCGCCCTGTAGCAGAAGATGTTCTCCACTCGGTTATGACTTTTTTTGTTGTGTTTTTTTTGAGTCTTGGAGTGCTTGCAATATTGCTGTCATTAACAGGATTAGATCTAGTTACGTCGGTTTCCGGGGCGGTGGCAGCCTTAGGCAATATTGGTCCTGGCTTGGGGGACCGAATTGGGCCGTCTTCAAATTTTATGGGATTAAATGATGCGGCAAAATGGTTGCTAATTATAGGAATGTTAGTTGGACGCCTCGAACTAATGGCGGTTTACATTTTATTCACCAGTAAGTTTTGGAGAAACTAAGAAAATTTAATATTGTTCCCAGCAACTTATCAAAGCTGTTACTCGGTTCGCCATAGAATCAATTTGCCGTAGATCTAGTGGCTCCGCGCGATAAGATCGCTTTAATTCTGATAAACCGACCTCACCCAAAAATTTAGTTATTTCTCTTGCTTTTAAAACAATTTGAGCATCTAAATTTATGGTAGATGGCTCTGCTAAATGAAGTCCAATAAAATTCCCTGATAAGTCAAATAAACCGCCGCCACTATCACCTGGATTAACTGGAATCGATATGCGAAATTTTCTTTTATCTCCCCGTAAATCTTCCAATTCTCTTACAGTTCCCTCGGTTAAGCTAGATCTGTTTAATTTTCCTTGATATGGGAAACTTGAGAGGACTACCTGTTCACCAATTTTAGGCAAAGTAGTTGTATATTCGATGAAACTCAATGGTTTAAGGACTTGTTGGGGAGCTAGAAGTGCAAGGTCTAAACCCCTATTCTCCGCAACAATTTTATACTTATGTATCCCATTCACAGTTATATTGGGGCAATTTGAAAGTCCGCTTGATTGCGTTATTATTTTTGCTTCTTCGTCAATAAAAAGACCAGATTGTGAGTATGTCGGGCGACGTAGTTCAAAGCCAAGATATTTATTTAAGTTTTGATCCTCATTTGCGTCTCTTCTCTCTCTGAGCGCTCCTGGAATATTTTCAAATTCCAATCTCATTTTTACTAATAGCCTCTTTGCAATGTAATCCTCCTCGATTGGCCACTGTAACCCGAAACCCTTCACCTTATTATTTGAACTTACTGCCGTAAAAAAACTCTCAAGCTCATTGTTTTTACCTGACAGCTCAAATGAGTTTCGGAATAATACTTTCTTCCCATCACTTGGAATTATTTCTAAATCTTTCATTGCGTTAAAAAGAATTTTTAAATCATATTCATCGCCATGCTGCGATATCAGAAAAACTTTTATTTTTGATGCAGGTTCAGCCTCGTAAGTTATAATTGGTGGATTTATCTTCACTGGCTTCTTAAAAATGTTCAGCATTGGAATTTTTATTCCGGCCAGAATGTTTTTCTCAACCTTCAAACCACTTTCGAGTAGTGGATTTAAGTAGTTTTTTATAAGCTCTGACTGCTGTGACATTGTTAAAAAACCAGTTGCTTCGTAAGCATTTTTAATTTGCCATTCATTAATCGCTTTTCTAGTGCCAGGACCGTATTGTCCATCGATCTCAGAATCATAAACACCCTCAGCGAACAAAGCTGATTGAACGGCTTTTTTGTAAAAATCACTTAACTTTGACTCGAAAAATTGTGCTTTTTCGAGCGGTTCTAATTCTTCAAGGTTTGAAAATAATAAATTATTACTTTGTGAGGGATCCAGAATGTCTTTATTTAAGTCAAAGGTATAATTTTGATCATATTCGGCGGTGCCATTATTAGAAAGTTTTTCAAGATCTGTCATGTCAAAGCTACCGGCTGTCCAAACTTTCTCACCGTAATTTTTACCATCTGTCACAAAGCTATCTGGAGAAATGAGTTTAGCACCCAATTTATTGTTTAAGATTTCGAATGCTTTCGCGGAGTCATACGGCCCCAAGGATACAGCATACCAGCCGTCATCTAACGAAAATATATTAACATTTTCAGTTAAAATTGTTGAGAATCTGCTTGTGGCCTCTTTAGCCCTAACAATGCTCGGCAGTGTTTCGACTTGTATCCAGCGGATTTCATTTGCGGTTACTGCTGAGCCTATAAAAAGGTATATTGTAAGAATTATTCTTATCATAATATTCCCGACCCCAAGTGATTTGGTGTTGTCCAGTGATCTTCCTATAAAATATCTACAATGAAAAATTTTTGAAATCATTTAAAATCAATAAACTGTTGCCAATTGACCCTAGTAATAGCATTGCATAAGTAGGTCGCAAGCAGGTATATGGAATTACAAGGTAAAAATTATGAATGTTGCAAAACCTAAATCGTTCCAAGAAATTGTTTTGAGGTTGCAAAACTACTGGTCAGACAATGGTTGTGCAATTCTTCAGCCATACGATATGGAGGTTGGTGCAGGGACGTTCCATCCCGCTACAACACTGAGATCACTTGGCGAAAATCATTGGGCTGCTGCTTACGTTCAGCCGTCCAGACGACCAAGCGATGGAAGATATGGCGAAAATCCTAATCGACTGCAACATTATTATCAATTTCAGGTCATAATGAAACCCAGTCCTGAGCATTTCCAAGAACTATATTTGGGGTCCCTTGAAGCGATTGGGTTGTCGATGAGTGTTCATGATGTCAGGTTTGTCGAAGATGATTGGGAAAGCCCGACGCTGGGCGCATGGGGGCTTGGATGGGAAGTATGGTGCGACGGTATGGAAGTAAGCCAATTTACCTATTTTCAGCAGGTCGGCGGCCATGATTGCAAACCCGTCTCGGGTGAACTTACCTATGGACTGGAGCGGCTTGCGATGTATGTCTTGGGAGTAAACCACGTTATGGAAATGCCATTCAATTCGCCGGAAGCGCTAGTGCCGTTGAAGTACGGCGATGTTTTTCTGCAAACTGAACAGGAATATGCAAGATGGAACTTTGATGCAGCAAATACTGACATACTTTTTAAAAACTTTGAGGATGCTGAAAAAGAATGTGAGCGTATTTTAACTAGCGACGAATTGGATCCAAAGACTGGAAAAAAAATAATTATGGTTCATCCTGCTTACGATCTGTGCATAAAGGCGAGCCATTTTTTTAATCTATTAGACGCGCGTGGTGTTATATCCGTTACAGAAAGACAGGCATATATATCTCGGGTTAGAAATTTGACAAAGAAATGTGCAGATGCATTTGTGCAAACAGCGGCAGGAGGACAAAAAAATTGAACGGAAAAGTAATTGTGGCTTTTCTAGTTTTACCTGCAATTTTAGCAGGTGCAGCCCTGTATTATTTGCAAATTTTTAGCTTCTATGAAGAAGTTGTTCCAAATGGAACAACGGACGTGGCAATAGTGGAAAAGAAAACTGAGCTTCCAGAGGTTATTGATTATTCGAATTTTCATGCAATTACTTCTGAAAGTTCTCCCATTCGATACCGTGCTTGTTTTGAAACTTCGGAAGACCTTAATGATCTGCGCAATAGGTATTTGGTATATGAAGGTGCAGAACCTAAAATTGCTCCCTATTGGTTTGAGTGCTTTAATGCAGAGGATTTGGGTTTTTCCCTTGCAGATGGCGCGAAAGGTGAGGTGTTTTTGTCAAAGAAAAATATTATGTATGGAGTCGATAGAGTTGTGGCAATTTTAGACAATGGAAAAGGTTACATTTGGCATGAAATAAATGATTGTGGAGATAAGTTATACGATGGTTCTCCAGTTTCCAACGAATGCCCTAAGAGAGATTAATCATGCCAGATTTGTTGATTGAGCTGCTTTCAGAAGAAATCCCAGCAAGAATGCAGGAATTTGCTGCAAATGAGTTAAAGAAGAACATGCTAAGTTTTCTTGCTGATCAAGGCGTTTCTGAAATCGCGGCAACTGCTTATTCCACTCCAAGAAGACTTACACTATTTATGAGTGGTTTGCCGGAAAAAGCCCCTGATATCAATGAAGAGCGTAAAGGGCCTAGAATAGATGCGCCTCAGCAGGCTGTGGATGGCTTTCTGAGGAGCGTTGATTTGAATTTAGATCAGTTAGAAGTAAAAAGGGACGGCAATGTAGACAAATATTTTGCATCGATAGAAAAGCCTGGAAGGATCTGTACGCAAATTGTTGCTGAAGCTTTAGAAAAAACAATAAGAACATTCCCTTGGCCGAAGTCTATGCGATGGGGTGTATCATCACTAAAATGGGTTAGACCCCTTAAAGGAATACTGTGCATTTTTATAAGGGATGATGAGCATCAGTTAATTGAGTTGCAGATAGATGGAATACATTCAGACGTGCGTACTGCCGGCCATAGGTTCATGGCTCCTGACTACTTTAAAGTTAAAGACTTTGAAGATTATAAAAGAAAGTTAAGAGATGCTTATGTAATCCTAGATCACAAGGAACGAGCTGAGATAATTTTAAACGACGCAAATAACTTGGCGTTTGCTAATGGATTAGATCTAATCCATGATGGTGCTTTATTAGAAGAAGTTTCAGGTTTGGTTGAATGGCCCGTTGCACTGTTGGGTGAAGTAGATACTGCATTCTCTGATCTACCGGCTGAAGTGCTCCAAGCGTCTATGAAAGAACATCAGAAGTTTTTTTCGTTAAAGAATTCGAAAACTGGTAAAATTGAAAGATTTATTACAGTTGCTAATATTGAAGCCGCAGACAATGGCGAAACGATTTTAAAGGGAAATCAAAAGGTACTTTATGCTAGATTATCCGATGCAAAATTCTTTTGGGAGAATGATATCCGTTTAATTCAAAAAGACGGTCTTGATGCTTGGCTAGGAAAGCTCGTTAATGTGACATTTCACAATAAACTGGGAAGTCAGGCGGATAAGGTAACGCGTGTTTCTGCTCTAACAAAGATATTGGCAAAGCGACTCTTGTGCGACATTGAAGATGCTGTAAAGAGCGCAAATATCTGCAAGAGTGATTTAGCGTCTGAAATGGTCTATGAATTTCCAGAGCTTCAGGGTGTTATGGGCAGATATTACGCTTTAAGCGCAGGATATTCTCAAGATGTAGCTAAAGTATGCGAAGAACACTATGCTCCTAAGGGGCCAAATGACCCTGTGCCAAAGGCTTCAATATCCGTCGCGGTTTCTCTTGCTGATAAATTAGATACATTACTTGGCTTTTGGATTATTGATGAAAAACCTACTAGTTCAAAAGATCCATTTGCACTCAGACGAGCTGCACTTGGGGTCATAAGAATAATCCTTGAAAATGATCTGGAACTCGATTTAGTCGAACTACTCAATGCTCATTTAGAACATTTATCTAAGTTTGGTAATCATCCAGATGCAGTATCTGATGTGATGAATTTTATTCGTGAAAGGTTTAAGATTTATCTCCGGGATAAAAATATCCGTTATGATGTGGTCGATGCATGTTTAGCAGTTGGAAAAGTTGGAAATCTTAAGCTGGTTAAAAAGCGAATTGATGCACTTACGAACCTTTTAAGTAGTGATGAAGCCGAGGACTTTTTCCAAGGATTTAAACGAGCAAATAATATTTTGGCAAAAGCAGAGCAAAAAGACGGTGTAGAATATTCTTTTGGAGCTGATATAAAATATATGGAAGTTGATCCTGAAAAGGAATTATTTAATGCCTTGAAGGAACAGCACTCAGTTGTTGAGCAGGCAGTTTTTGAAGAAGCTTTTCAAAAAGCTATTTTAGCCGTTACGGATCTTAGGCAGCCGATAGATCATTTTTTCGAAAGTGTTCAGGTTAATTCTGAGAATGACATTGTTAGGCGGAACCGGCTTAATTTACTCGGCCAAATTCGGGCCACTTGCAATTTAGTAGCTGATCTTAGCAAAATCGAAGGTCAATCTGGTTAGTAGAATATTAATTTATAGGTAAGATTTTTAGTGCAATGCTTGCATAATAATGATTACTTAATTTAATGCCATACCAATAAATAAGTAGGAAATGAAATGGGACAAGGTGAGTTGGATTACGAGCTAATTACACCGTCAGCCAGAATAGCAACAGCAACACATGGTGGTAGAGCAAAGTGTCTCCAACGATTGCTCAGATTAGAGCTGCCGGTACCTAAGACAGTTGCAATTTCATTTTCTGGCGTCCACTCAATTGCTGCAGGGAATTTTGAGGACCTTCCAGAAATCTTAAGTAATTTTAATAATAATGACCTACTTTGTGTGCGCCCATCATCAGAAAGTCCAGATTGGGGTGGCCCAAGTGCTATCATGAATATTGGTATGAATAATTTGCGTTATGAAGAGCTGAAACAAAAGCTCGGGGCAGATGCTGCATCATCAATCTATATTAATTTCGTGCAGGCCTATTCGCTTCATGTGGCTCGCTTAGATCCAGACATTTTTAATCCAGTTGAAACTCAAAATAGTGCAGCATTGGCCAAGGTATTAGAGATTTATGAAAATGAAACGGAGCATGAATTCCCACAGGATATTACTAAACAGCTTTCGGAAATTCTTAGGTCCATGGCGCGCACTTGGGAAAGTACCACTGCAAGGTTGTTAAGACAGGCAAAAGGGGCACCATTAGATGCTGGTTTGGGTTTGGTTATCCAAGTGATGGCATTCGGCTTAGGAGAAGGAGAGTGTGGCACTGGGACTTTGCAACTTATTGATGAAAACGATGGAAAGTCAAAAATTAAGGGTCGGTATAAGGAGCAATCGCAAATACGACCAGAAAAATCCAGTGAAGGCGCCCTCTATTTAACTAAAGATGATAGAGGCTGGTCGTTGGAAGATAATAATGAAGAAATTTTTAGGCAACTGGTTGAATTTGCCACCATTATGCGATTGAAATTGCGTGAAGAAATGCAAATTGAGTTCAGCATTCAAAATGGTAAATTAAACATTTTAGATGGAGTTAGAACGCCTAGGCGCTCACAGGCTGCTGTGAGGGTTGCTGTGTCACTTGCCGAAGATGGCATTATTTCACGCAATGAAGCTATCATGAGAGTTGAGCCAAGAGCGATAAGTGAACTACTGCATAGGCAAATTGATCCTGATGCTGACCGCGATGTTTTGGGAAGTGGGGTTGCGGCAAGCCCAGGTGCCGCAACTGGCAAAATCGTTTTTTCTGCCGAAGCTGCCCAGTCACACGCATCTAGGGGAATTGACTGTATCTTGGTGCGGAGAGAAACGTCGCCAGAAGACGTGAGGGGAATGCACGCAGCGGTTGGGGTTGTGACAGAAAGAGGTGGGATAACCAGTCACGCAGCAGTAATTGGAAGAGGCATAGGTTTGCCGTGTGTGGTGGGCGTAAAGGATATTCGATTTCAAATTAAGAGGAAAAGTCTAATTTGCAATAACGGCCGTCAATTAAAAGAAGGTGATGAAATAACTATTGACGGAACAAGCGGTGACATATTGTTTGGTTCTCCTAAAATGGTTGAGGCGGCCTTAGATGATGCTTTTCAAACACTTCTTGAGTGGACTGATGAAGTTTCAGACATGACAGTTCGCGCTAATGCTGATACTCCTCAAGATGCTTTAACTGCTAGGAAATTTAATGCTCAGGGGATTGGCCTTTGCAGAACAGAGCACATGTTTTTTGAAAGTGACCGTCTTACTGTGATGCGGGAAATGATCTTTTCGAAATCTGCCGAGGATCGGCGGTTAGTCTTGGAAAGATTGTTGCCCATGCAACGTAAAGATTTTATTGAATTATTTGAAATCATGAAGGATTTACCTGTTTGTATAAGGCTTTTCGATCCGCCACTTCATGAATTCCTTCCCTCCGACAGAGAAGGTATGCATGATTTGGCAGAAGCTTTGGGTTTACCGCTATCAGACGTCGTAAGAAGAGTCGAAACAATGGGTGAATACAATCCAATGCTAGGTATGCGGGGAGTACGCTTAGGCGTTACAGTGCCAGAAATCTACGAAATGCAAGCCAGAGCAATTTTTGAGGCTATAGTTCAAGTGAGCAAGGAAGGTATTTCAGTGGTTCCAGAAATAATGATACCACTTGTAAGTGCTAAACGCGAAGTAGAACTCGTTAAGAAAAGAGTTGCTTCTGTAGCGTCGCAAGTAGGATTAGAAACATCTGCAGAGGTAAATTATAAACTGGGTGTGATGGTGGAAACCCCACGTGCAGCCCTAAGAGCAAGTGATATTGCTATGAACTCAGAGTTTTTGAGCTTTGGAACAAACGACTTAACACAAATGGCTTATGGCCTTTCGAGAGATGATGCGGGAAAGTTTATGTCTCAATACGTTCAGCAAGGCGTTTTTCAAGAGGATCCTTTTCATATCTTAGACCCTGAGGGTGTTGGAGAGCTTGTGAAATTGGGTGCGGATAGAGCAAGATCTATCAAGCCTAATATTACTCTTTCAATCTGTGGCGAGCACGGAGGTAATCCAGAATCAATAGCTTTCTGTCATCAATTAGGCTTCCATTATGTTTCTTGTTCACCATATCGTGTTCCTGTAGCAAAACTTGCAGCCGCGCAGGTTGCCATTTCAACTCAAATTAGTTAGATCCAGAACTTTAGCAATAATGAAACTTGGTCGCTTAAATGGTATACGCAAATTATAAAAAAATAATTGCAATAGCCGTGATTATCCCTTCAATTGCATTTTTTTCTTTGGCGAATGGGAACAGCCTTAATACGCTTATTGAAATACAAAAAAGTCATCATGACAGCTTGCCAATTTTCGTAATGGATATGTTAGTAGATCCTTCCATGAGACGTGTTGAGAATATTGTTGATCAAAGTTATATTGATGGACTACCAAGTTATCGCGGTGGTAAAGAATGGAAGTGTCTGGCGGATGCTCTTTATTTTGAAGCAAGAGGTGAATCTGTGATTGGACAATTTGCTGTTGCTGAAGTGATAGTTAATAGGGCCAATAGTAGTAAATTTCCAGATACTGTTTGCGGTGTAGTTAATCAAGGAACAAATAAAAACCGTTATAAGTGCCAGTTTACTTACATGTGTGATGGATTGCTAGAGAGTATCGACGATAAAGCTAGTTATGCGAGAGCGGGTAAAATAGCTAAGATGACTTTATGGGATGTAAAAATTAATCTCACAAATGGCGCTCTTTATTATCATGCCAAATCAGTCAATCCTAGTTGGGCGAAGAAGCTAGTAAGAACTGGTATAATAGGCGATCATAAATTTTATTCTGATAACGCATTAGTTAATTAGTTAAATTACATTAAATTTAAATAATAGTTTGACATTTCCTAAACTAATCATGGTCTGCGGTTGATATTTGTGCGAAGCTTAAGCAGTTCAAAGGATTAAATAATGACGAATGAAATTAAGTTGGCTTTCAGTCATCCAGTTGAAAGGTCTAGAAGCAATTTTTCTGCTACTGAACTAGACAGAATTTCACTTCGTGATCATATAGTGGAGGTGGAAATTGGGGCATTCCAATCAGAGCGTGGGACTACTCAGAGGATTTGTTTTAACGTTGTTGTTGAGGTAAAACCAGTCCATCAAGTGATAGACGATGATGTAGATAAGATATTATCTTATGATAAGGTTACTGAGGCTATTTCGGATGAAGTCTTTGCCGAGCGAGTAAATCTTCTAGAAACACTAGCCGAACGTATTGCCGATAGAGTGCTAAATGAGCCCCAAGCTCATCGAGTTTTTGTTAGAATTGAAAAGCTTGATAGAGGTCCGGGTGCTTTAGGAGTGGAAATTGTACGGACCGAAAAAGATTACAATTCTACTAACCGGTCTGCTGCAAACGGCGATGAGATATCAATTAGACCTCATGTCATATATCTTAGTAATGCAGCCATTAATTCGATTCACTTGGATACATGGATAAATCAGCTTTCCGTTAAAACCCAACCAGTTGTTCTATGTGTTGGCGTTCCTGAAAAATCGTTTGAGGCAAAAAATCAGAAGCCTGCAATTCTTCGAAGGCTGGATTTACTATCAATTGAGCAGAATGCATGGATACTGGCAGGTAAAAACTCAAAATGTGTCGTAGTTTCAACAAAAACTGAATTGGATTACGCAATAAAGCAGGGCCAAATTTCAGTTTGGGCTCCGTCAAAAATAATTCTGGATGCTAATGATCCTCCGGACGTTGATGCTGATCATACTTATCAGTTGGCTTATTGGCTTATGAATTACCTTAACGGAGAGAAGTTAAGTGTTATCGGGGTAGAGCCTGTGCTCTATAATAAAGACAGGCTCGCCGTTATATTGCCGTTGAAAGAAAATATTTTCTGAATAGATGTAATAGACATTAAAAATGACAGAATATTTCCGTCCGATACTCAACACTGATCTTTCCATTCCAGATAATGCACAAGTCATGCGAGGTACGCATTTTTGGTTTACCCATGCGGAAAAGCTAGCAAGAAATACGGAGCCTCAGATAGTTATGGCGAAAAATATTCCTGATAATATCTTGCAGAATATTACTAACGAGAGAGTGAATATTTGTAGACTTTCTTTTGATGTTCCTAGGGTTATGGGTATATTAAATGTCACGCCAGACAGTTTTTCCGATGGTGGAAAGTACTCTTCTGTTGAAACAGCCGAAGTGCATTTAAAATCTATGATTTCCGATGGAGCAGATATAATTGATATAGGCGGGGAAAGTACTCGGCCCGGTGCTGTTGAGGTTGAAATTTCAGAGGAAATATCGAGGGTAATACCGATTATTGATAAGATGGCAAAAAAAATTTCAGTGCCAATTTCGGTAGATACTAGAAAATCTGAAGTCGCAGGGTTGGCTGTATCCAATGGTGCAGTACTCGTAAATGATGTTTCTGGATTAACATTTGATCCTAAAATGAGTGAACTCTGCGTAAAGCAAAATATCCCGGTATGTATTATGCATTCGCAAGGTCTTCCAGAAACAATGCAAGCTAAGCCAACATATCAAGATGTATGTTTGGATATTTATGACTTTCTAAGTGAGCAAATTGAAAAGCTTGTAAAATCAGGCATGCAAAGAAAAAATATAATAGTTGATCCGGGAATAGGGTTTGGAAAAACTTTAAAGCACAATGTCGATTTATTGCGACGGATAAGTCTGTTCCATGGATTGGGTGTGCCAATACTTATTGGTGTTTCGAGGAAAAAGTTTATAAAAACTATTGCTGAACTTGAAGAAAATGAAGACAGATTGTCAGGCTCGGTATCTGTTGCATTGTTTGCTAGGTCCCAGGGCGTGCAAATTTTCAGGGTACATGATGTAAAAGAGACTGTTCAGGCTATGAAACTATGGCATAGTATACAGTCAGAGTAACTAGGAGATTCAATGTCTCGTAAATTTTTTGGTACAGATGGAGTTCGCGGTAGGGCTAATTCCTATCCCATGACTGCAGACTTCTGTCTGAAACTTGGAGCAGCAGCAGGGTCATACTTTCGGCGAGCAAATAAAAAGTCTCATCGTGTTGTTATTGGTAAAGATACACGCCTGTCCGGCTATATGTTTGAAAATGCGTTAACAGCTGGTCTGACCTCGTCCGGCATGAATGTTTTACTACTCGGCCCAGTTCCCACACCTGCGGTAGGGCTTTTAACAAATTCTATGAGAGCTGATTTGGGCATTATGATATCTGCCAGCCATAATGAACATAGTGATAACGGTATAAAATTCTTTGGTCCTGATGGTTATAAATTGTCAGACAGCGTGGAACTTGAAATTGAGGCGTTAGTTTCCAAAGGAATAGGTTATGTGTCCCCAGAGGATATTGGAAGAGCAAAGCGAATTGATGATGGTCGGTATAGATATATAGAAAGAGTCAAATCTAGTTTTCCAAATCAAATGAGATTAGACGGTCTAAAAGTGGTAATAGATTGCGCTAATGGAGCTGGGTATAAAGCGGCGCCAGAAGTTTTATGGGAACTCGGCGCAGAAGTCATACCCGTTGGTGTTTCACCGGACGGTAGAAATATTAATTTAGAATGTGGCTCAACTAATCCAACGGTAGCAGCTGAAACAGTTGTTGCTCATGGTGCTGATGTGGCAATTTGTTTGGATGGGGATGCAGACCGCGTATTAATAATTGATGAGTACGGGAGACCCATTGATGGGGATCAGTTTTTGGGCATGATCGGTTCTCGGTGGTTCAAGAACGGTAATTTGGTGGAAAATACTTTGGTATCGACAGTTATGTCGAATATGAGGTTAGAGGCTTTTCTGAAGCAAGAGGGAATAAAACTAGTGCGAACTTCTGTTGGAGACAGATATGTAGTAGAGCGCATGAGGCTAAATGGTTTTAATTTGGGGGGAGAAAAGTCAGGACACGTAGTTATGATGGACTACGCAACTACTGGTGATGGACTAATGGCAGGATTGCAATTTCTAGCAGAAATGGTTCGGACAGGTGAGGTGGCTAGTGTGGTCGGGCGTCCATTTGATCTCGCTCCGCAGAAGACAGAAAATATAACTTATGCGGGTGATAAGAATCCCTTAGATCACCCATCTATCAAGAAAATAATTTCAGAGTCCGAAAAAAAGATTTCAGGATTTGGTCGTTTATTGGTGAGAAAATCGGGAACGGAAAAACTAATAAGAATAATGGTTGAGGCTGAAGATGCCTCAGTTATAGACGCTACAATGTCTCCAGTAGTCGCAGCGATTAAAGAATTATAAACTATTTATTTTTATAAGCTTTTTTATTTCTGACATTTGACTTATCGCAAGTCCGATCAATATCAAAGCTAACGCAATGATCATTGAAATTTTAAAAGGTTCGTTGAGTAATATAATGCTAAAAAATACAGACCAAAGTGGGACCTGAAAATTTGTAAGGGTCATAAATACAGGACCGGCAGTTCGAATTATTATAATCCTTAAAAAAGTTGCTGCCGCTGTCGGGAAAAGACCCAAAATAAGCAAGTAAATTAGTGTTTGCTTGGATACGGATGGTGGACTTCCCTCTATCAACCATGCAGATGGTATGACAAACATTGCACCGGAGGTCAAAGAAACTGCCGCCAGTCCAATTGGATCTATTGCGGGTAAGCGCTTAGTGAGTACGGCACTAGTTGCATAGCAAAAGGTCGCAAATAAACAAGCTAGCCTACCGTAAGCTTCTTTTGTCTCATTTGAAGCTAAAAAAACTTCAGGTCCCAAAAGGATAACTACCCCAAAGAACCCAAAGAACATTCCTAAGACTGTGAAAGTTGTAATTTTTTCACTCACGACAAAAAAATATGAAAGTGGTAAGATTAATAATGCAACAGAAGCCATTGAAATACCTGCAAAAGCGGAGGTTACATATTGCTGACCCCAGCTGAGAGCAATAAATGGAGCCGCGGTTGCAAAAACACCCGAAAGTATAAGAGTGGGCCAGTCTTTTGACTGAGTTAGGAATAGTTGCCTAGATGAGAAAAGCCAGATCATATTTGTAATCACAGCTGCTATCGATATCCGGGCTGCTGCAAGCCAAAATGGAGTGATACCATCTAGAGCCAATTCTATAATCATGAACGTGCTACCCCATATTAACCCAAGAACTGTTAATAAGAGCCAGCTTTGTTTAGTTATGCTATTTTCCATTTAACTATCGCTATAAAACGATAACGTTCGGTTTGATCTCATAATAGATAAAAGGCAGCAATTATTTTTTAGCTGCCTTTTGTAAATCAACCTTAATTTCGATCTTTATCAACCATTTTGCCTGCTGATATCCATGGCATCATACCTCTCAACTTTTCACCGACTTTTTCTATTTCGTGATCATCATTTAAACGCCGTGTTCCCTTAAAGTAGGGCTGTCCAACTGCATTTTCTTGCATGAAGTCTCTTACAAATTTTCCAGTTTGAATATCTTTCAACACAGCTTTCATCTTCGCTTTTGTTTCATCATATGGCAGTATTCGTGGTCCAGAAACATACTCACCATATTCTGCGGTGTTAGATATTGAATAATTCATGTTGGCAATTCCACCTTCATAAATTAGGTCAACGATTAACTTTACTTCATGAAGACACTCGAAATAAGCCATCTCTGGTGCATATCCGGCCTCCACCAAAGTTTCAAAACCCATTCTGATTAATTCTACCAAGCCGCCACATAGAACCGCTTGTTCTCCAAATAGATCGGTTTCACATTCTTCGCGAAAATTTGTTTCAATTATACCTGATCGCCCGCCTCCAATAGCAGAGCAATAGGAAAGGCCAATCTCTAAGGCTTTTCCACTGGCGTCATTATCTACAGCAACAAGACACGGTACGCCTCCCCCCTTGGTATATTCCCCTCTAACGGTATGCCCTGGCCCCTTGGGCGCCATCATAATGACGTCCACGCCATCTTTGGGTTCAATTAAGCCAAAATGAACGTTTAACCCGTGCGCAAAGGCTATTGCAGCGCCCTCTTTTATATTGTCGTGCACGTAAAGCTTGTAAGTTTGAGCTTGTAACTCATCTGGCATGGTAAACATAAGTAAATCGCACCAAGCAGCAGCCTCAGCTATTTCCATCACCTCAAGACCCTCACCTTGTGCTTTTTTTGCGGACGGTGAGCCCTCACGCAGAGCGACTACTAAATTTTTGGCTCCACTGTCTCTTAAATTCAAAGCATGAGCATGCCCTTGAGATCCATATCCCAAAATGGCTACTTTCTTTTCCTTAATTAGATTAACGTCACAATCTCTATCGTAATAAACTCTCATAATTTCCTCGCAAAGTATAATTGGATTATTAAATATACATTTAAATCCGAATATTGTTTTCTTTTTTGTAATTTGTTATATTAATTTAAATATTTTAATAAAAGAATATAGAGAAAAATGTTAAATTTATGCTTAAAGACTTAGATGCTCGAATTTTGAGAATTTACCAATCAGACCCCGATATTCAGATGGCGCAGCTTGCGTCAAAAGCGGGCACAACGCCGGCAGTCTTGTCTCGAAGATTGGCTCGATTAAGACAAAATGGTCAAATTGTTGCAAAGGAGGCTATAATCAACTGGCAAATATTAGGTTATAAAGTTGAAGTATCCTTACGCATAACATTAGATAAAACTCATCACTCTGCTTTCGATAATTTTATGTCTGAGGCTCGCAAGATTGAAGAGGTAATTGAAATTCAAACTTTTCTGGGCAAGGTGGATGTCAGGTTACTTTTAATTGCAAAAAATATGGATGATTACCAAAAAGTTTATAGAGAAAGAATTCTTCGTTTGCCTCATCTATTGGAAATTGAGCCGTTGATGCACATTGCTCGCGTGCATAATAAAGAGGTTTTACCGATTTGACGGAACTTGATGAAATAGATTTGCAGCTCCTCAAGGAACTTCAAAGAGATTGTAGTAGGTCGGCAGGTTCTTTCGTGGATCAAGTTGGTTTATCACAACCAGCCATCTGGCGCCGTATTAAACGTTTTTACAATGAGGGGATTATTTCTGGTAGTCGTATAGTATTGGATAGCGAAAAAGTAGGTTTTAGTGTCACTGTCTTTTTGGGCATAAAATTAGCCAGAAAAGGCCAAATTCGGTTAGAAGATTTCGAACAAGCGGTTACAGCAATACCGGAGGTGCAAACTGTTGAACATGTTTTAGGAGTTTATGATTACAGAATAAGAATTATAGCGCGAGATATTACAGATTTTGAGCGAATTTTAAGACGCAGGATTATGACACTTCCTGGAGCTGGTGAGATTGAAGCAAATGTTCTGCTGAGTGAAGAGAAACGGCACGGCCCGGTATGATTATTTTTTGCATTGAAAAGTAAAATTTAAGAAATTTTATTCTCAACTGATTGATTTTGAATAGAGTTGTTTTATTATCAAAGTTAAAGATTTTATAGGGGGCAAAAATGGGTGCGTTACTTGATAATATTGATCCAAATGGTTTGGAAGAATTTTCAGTAGTTTTCACGGACAGATCGCTTAATCATATGTCGTCCTCATTTCAGCAAGTTATGAATGATATTTCAGGGATGCTTAAGGAAGTTTATAGCTCTGATGCTGTAGTTATTGTTCCTGGTGGTGGTACTTTTGGAATGGAAGCAGTAGCACGCCAGTTTGGTCGCGATGCAAAAGTTTTGGTGGCCAGAAACGGGTGGTTTTCATATCGCTGGAGCCAGATCTTCGAAAGCAATGGCCTTGCTCAGTCGGTGGAGGTTATGAAAGCGAGGAGAGAGAAAAATTCTGAGCAGGCACCCTTCCATCCAGTTCCAATAGATGAATTGGTTTCAAAGATAAGGTCTTATTCACCTGACATCGTCTTTGCTCCGCATGTAGAGACGTCAGCTGGAATAATTTTACCCGATAGTTATATTAAGAAAATGGCAGAAGCAGCCCATGAAGTTGGGGCAATTATGGTTCTCGACTGTATTGCATCAGGTTGCGCTTGGATAGATATGAACGAGCTAGGCGTGGATGTTCTAATTTCTGCCCCACAAAAAGGTTGGTCTGCATCACCGTCCGCAGGTTTAGTCATGCTTTCAACGTTAGCGATTGAACGCATGGAAACATCTACCTCCGACAGCTTTGCGATCGATTTGAAGAAGTGGCACTCGATAATGCAAGCCTACGAGAGCGGTGGTCATGCTTACCATACTACGATGCCGACTGATGCGTTGAGGGCTTTTAGAGACACTATGCTAGAAACAAAGGAATATGGTTTCGATAGATTATACGATGCACAGTGGGATTTAGGCAATAAAGTCAGAGGTATGCTTAAAGATAAAGGTGTAAATTCCGTAGCGCCTGAAGGTTTTGGTGCTCCTGGTGTTGTTGTGAGCTATACACAAGACCCTTCTATACAAAATGGTTCTAAATTTACTAATTTGGGTATGCAAATCGCTGCGGGCGTCCCATTAGCCTGTGATGAACCCCAAAATTTTATGACTTTCAGGTTAGGTTTGTTTGGGCTTGATAAACTTTATGATGTCAGTGGGACCGTTGATCGGTTACGTCGAGTGATAGATCAAGTTCTTTAGATTTTTTTTCGCTATTATTCGCTATTAATTGGGTCCCTTAAGACCGAGCCCTAATTGCATAAGTCTGTGACGTATTTTAGGAGATGAGTGTAAGAAGTTTATCCCTAGCGTCCGAGACTTTTGAGCGACAGATATCGAGCTTTTAGATACTTCATTTAATGCGTTTATTCCCAAAACTCGTGTTTTGATATCGAGATTTCGTGACTGTTCATATTTCGACAAAATTTCATTGATGTTACTTAGTCTAGAAGGGCTTTTTGCCAACTCATGTAACGATTTTATATCGGCTAGGCTCATATTTAATCCTTGAGCACCAATAGGTGGCAAAACATGGGCGGCCTCCGCTATTAAGGCTGTTCTTTTTGCTGTTAGTTGCTTTGCTAGTTGTGAAATGATTGGCCAATCAGAGATCTCACTTATTACTCTGAGTTTTCCCAAGTGCATACACGAGCGATTATTTGCTTCTTGCTCAAATTTCTTAGTTTTTAGTGTCAAAAGTCGTTTAACATTTTTGTTGCTTTCCATCCATACTACAGAAGAGCAAGGTTTTCCTTCAAAGTCTGCCAGCGGTACAAAAGTAAATGGACCTCCCGATCGATGTATTTCAATCGATGCATTTTTATGGGGTCTCTCATGAGTGACAATAAAAGTTAAGGCTTTTTGGGGAAACTCTCTTTTTGAAATTTTAATTTGTGATTTGTCCCTAACCAGAGAGTCTCTTCCATCTGCACCAATAATGAGTTTAGATTTTATTTGACTTCCGTCGTTGAGATATACAAATGCTGCGTCGTCACGTCGTATAATTGATGACGTAGTTAAGCCAAATTTTAACTCAAGATTGCTATATTCCATGGCATTTTCAAGCAGAGTTCGTCGCAGCAGCCAGTTGGGTATATTCCAACCAAAAGGCAGGTCAGAAATCTCGGATGCTAAAAAGTCTTTTGCTGTCGTTTCTCGTGGAGGCCAATTGTCACCTTCTGAATCAATAATACGCATTATTTCCATTGGGATAGCGAAAGGCTCAAGTTTTTCCCACAAACCTAGTGAGGCCATGAAAGTTTTTGCGGGCTGCAAGAATGCAGTTGTTCGAAGATCTGCACCATCTTCGTTTGATTGAGTTACTGGCTTTTTGGGGTCCACACAAAATACAGAATAGCCCAGAGATGCAAAGGATAAAGAGGCGAGTAAACCGGCTGGCCCAGCTCCAGATATAAAGATATCTATGTTTCTATTTCTCAATCATTAACCTCATGGTACGTTTCAAAAGCATTTGGCTCGATTTATTATATTTTTATTTTTTGAATGAGGAATACAACCAAATACTCTTTTAGTTTCTTCGTTGTTAAACGCACTTTGTCGATGTGTTAGGCAAAAATATTTTCCTGTAAAATGTGATAATTTATCACTACCACTTCTTAATATGATATTTAATACTTTATAACGAAATTTAAAGGTTCATACATGGATCTTTACAATCAAAAAAGCTATAAATTTGGTTTAACTTTGGGCAATGCGCCTGTTCTTTGATATTCCATTGGTTAGTAGCGAAGATAAAGTTTTGCAGCCTTGTGGTATTCTGTATAGTCGGGCCAAACTATTACCTATTTCTGATAGATTAGACGCATTCCGATCGAATTTTTTAAAATTATTTAGATAACAAACTGATTGCGACGTAAGAAATGGTTTAAGCTAAAATGATAGCGGCTATCGATTTTATGTTTTCAAAGTAATTTTTTAGTTGCTATTTTAGATCATAGTACTTAGCTTTTTATATCTACTTAAGTTTATCGTAAAATATCAAGTTACTATTTTAGATGTACAAACACACAAATAAAGATGCTTACGCTTTAATTCTAGAGTCGATTGATACCGGAATATTCAAACCCGGAGATCGTTTAGTTGAAATTGATTTAGCTGATAAATTTGGGGTATCAAGAACCCCGATTAGAGAGGCACTACAAAAATTAGAAACGCAATCTCTTTTGGAAAGAGATGGGCGAAGTTTAATTGTTTCATCGCTTGATCATAACCAAATGGCAGAATTATATGTTGTTCGTGCGGAATTAGAAGGTTTGGCTGCGAAATTAGCAGCTAAACACGCCACGGATGAGGAAAAAAGAGTTCTACAAGATATGGTTGACAACGATCGAACGTTAATGGGAGATCCAACTGCACTTGCGAGGGCAAATCGTAGATTTCATAAGCAAATTCATCTAGCTTCTCATAATCGCTACTTGGTACAGCAACTGGATTTGGTTCACAGGTCTATGGCATTAATGGCAACTACGTCTCTGGCTGTTGATGGTCGGGGGGAGATTGCTATGGCTGAACACCAAGCCATTGTTGATGCAATAATTTCCGGTAAAGCTCAAGATGCGTATAATTGTTTAAGGGATCATATATCTGTCGCTTACGTCACTAGATTGAAGCAAGAACTCAGAGATGAATAAAACAAGCTTGAGATAAAAATTATTACACAGCCATTGTTTTTTTCTCATCAATATCTGCTGCAAATCTTTCAAATAGATAGAAACTATCCATAGGGCCTGGGCTTGCCTCTGGGTGATGCTGAACTGAGTAAACTGGTCTGCCAACAAGTTTAATCCCGCAATTTGATCCATCAAAAAGGGAAACATGAGTTTCCTTCACGTTATTTGGTAGAGATTGTGAATCTACGGCAAAACCATGGTTCATTGCTGTTATTTCAACCTTACCAGTTGTAAGATCTTTGACGGGATGGTTCGCACCATGATGGCCGTGGTTCATCTTAATTGTTTTGGCGCCCAAAGCCAACGCGAGCATTTGATGCCCAAGGCAAATACCAAATATTGGTAACTCAGGAAGCTTTAATAATTCTTTAATCATATTTATAGAATACTTACCTGTCGCTTCCGGATCCCCAGGGCCGTTAGATAAAAATACACCATCTGGATCGTAAGCTAGAACTTCTTCAGCGGTTGCAGTGGCTGGTAAAACAATTACTTCACATTTAATTGCTGTTAAACACCTAAGTATATTTTCTTTAACTCCAAAGTCTATGGCGACAACCCGTGCTTTGCTTTTTTCAATGTTACTGTACCCTCCAGACCATCTCCAGCGGTCTTGACTCCAACTATATGTCTTGCTTGAGGTAACATTCTTTGCAAGATCGAGGCCTGAAAGCCCCGCGAAGTTTCTAGCATCATTGATAAGGCTATCAGTATCAAAATCACCATCTGTATTGTGCTCTATCGCAACATGTGGAGCTCCTTGTTTTCTTATTATCCTAGTTAGTCTTCTTGTATCAATTCCACCAATAGCGATAAGCTCATTGTTTTCTAACCATTCAATTAGATTTTGTTGTGATCTCCAATTTGAAGCTAAAGTTGGGCGCCATTTTACTACCATCCCAGAAGCGAACGGCATGTTGGCTTCATTATCTTCTAGATTGACCCCCACGTTTCCGATATGCGGAAAAGTAAAAGTCACAATTTGGCCAGCATAAGAAGGGTCGGTCAAAATTTCCTGATATCCAGTCATAGATGTGTTAAAACATAATTCGGCGGTTTTTTGTCCAGTTGAGCCAAAGCCTTCACCATAAAAAACTGTTCCATCAGACAGTGCGAGACAAGCAGTAGGCTTGGTCCCATAAGAATCTTTCATCCTTGATTCTCCAACATGTAAATCGTCGAGACCGTATTCTCAGACATTGTAATGGTCAAGCTTGAGTTTAGTTTGATGTTAATTTATTGATGTGGATGTTGATGATATGATGTAATGAAAAAAGAAAAACGTTTTTACCTTTTCTGGAGGGTACTATGTCGCTTCGAAATGAAATAAATTCCGCACTGAAAGAAGCTATGAAGGAAAAGGCTCAATTACGATTGTCTACATTGCGGTTGATAACCGCCGCGATCAAAGATCGAGATATATCGGCTAGAGCGGAGGGTGTTGAAGAAGGGGTTGACGACTCAGAAATACTTGGAATTCTTGGGAAAATGACCCGTCAACGCCAGGAAAGCGCTAAAACCTATGAGGAAGCTGGTAGGTTGGATTTATCCGAACGAGAGTTATCAGAAATACAAGTAATTGAGTATTTTTTGCCTCGGCAACTTAATAGTGAAGAGATTGAGATAGAGGTAACCAAAGTAATAGATGAGCAGGGTGCTTCCTCTATTAGAGATATGGGTCGCGTAATGGCGTGCCTAAAAGAACGATTTACAGGGCAGATGGACTTTGGAAGTGTTGGTCCAATAGTCAAACGGAAACTATCAAATTAATTATTACTTAAATTTCTTAATCACCTTTATTAATTCCAAATAAAGGTCTTTTCTTTCTGGTTCTGATAAAAAAGATCCTATTTCAACGACACGGCCACCGCCGGACAAGGTGATATAATTTGGTACGGGCCCACCTGTCTCATGTAGTGAAATTTTAGTCCAATATCTGTTACATTCCCAACTTTGGTGTTCACCGGTCGGGTTTTGTCTAAGGAGCCGGCAAAGTTCTGATGTGATCGTTAACTTTTCCAAGATTCTTCGGTCTTTATAATTTCTTCTTAATGCATACCAAACAGAAGCCAGCATAACGAATAGGAAGGTGAATATGACCCAAAAGTATTTAGTGCCAAGAAGGCCATATAGCGGGAAATTCAGCATTATAAATGTAATTATAATGAATATAGCAAACCCTTTATTAGGAAGCGAGCTATGGGGCCAAAGCTCTAAACAATACTCAGGCTCTTCTTTACAACTCCAAACGTAAGGCATTTTACAATTACAAAAGTATCAATGTTTTTTGTAGCGGCTCTTAAGAGGGCCTTTGTCTCAAGTTACTAAAAGAGACAAAGGTGCAGTTTAGTGAGCTTCTGACTTATCCCAATCTTTTTGCTCAGGCAAAATTTCGAAAGTATGCTCCGGTGGTGGGGACGGTAAAGTCCATTCTAAAGTATCAGCGTATTCATTCCATGGGTTTGCAGCATTTTGTCGGGCGCCGAAAAACAATGAATAAAATATTATACCGAAAAAGAATAGAAATGAAGCGAAAGCAAGAAATGCTCCGTATGAAGATATTACGTTCCAGTAAGCAAATGCTTCAGGATAGTCGATGTATCTTCTCGGCATACCTTGACGCCCTAAGAAGTGCTGAGGGAAGAATGTCAAATTAGACCCAATAAACATCATCCAAAAGTGTAATTTACCCGCCCATTCGGGATAAGCGCGCCCTGTCATTTTTGAAAAGTAAAAGTAGATACCTGCAAATATTGCAAAGACAGCACCGAGCGACATTACGTAATGAAAATGAGCCACAACGTAATATGTATCATGATATGCGCGATCGACACCGGCCTGGGCTAATACAATTCCGGTTACACCACCTACGGTGAAAAGAAATAAAAATCCAAATGCCCAAAGCATAGGGGTTTTAAATTCTATAGAGCCACCCCACATTGTAGCAATCCAAGAAAAAACTTTAACGCCCGTAGGAACGGCTATGACCATTGTAGCTAACATAAAGTAGGACTGCTGCGTTAAGGACATTCCCACCGTATACATATGGTGTGCCCATACAACGAAACCTAATGCTCCAATTGCTATTATGGCCCATACCATCGGTAGGTAACCAAAAACAGGCTTTCTAGCAAATGTAGCTATGACGTGACTAATGATTCCAAAACCTGGGAGAATTATGATGTAAACTTCAGGATGTCCAAAGAACCATAAAATATGTTGGTAAAGTATCGGATCACCTCCGCCTGCAGGATCGAAGAATGTAGTTCCGAAATTTCTGTCAGTCAGAAGCATTGTAATCGCTCCAGCGAGGACTGGTAAGGCAAGTAGGATAAGCCATGCGGTTACAAAGATTGACCATGAAAACAGAGGAACTTTAAATAAAGTCATTCCTGGTGCGCGCATATTTAGGAATGTGGTTATCATATTTATCGCGCCAAGGATCGAAGACGCTCCAGATACGTGGACAGCGAATATGGCCAGATCCATAGACATACCACTCTCGTTTACTGATAACGGCGGATATAATACCCATCCTACACCAGAACCCAATTGTCCGTTACCTCCTGGAGATAATACCGAACAAATTGCCAGTGACGTGCCGGTAACATACAGCCAAAATGACAAGTTGTTCATTCTTGGGAACGCCATATCCGGAGAACCGATTTGTAGCGGCATAAAATAGTTTCCAAAACCACCAAATAAGGCGGGGATAACTACAAAGAACATCATAAGAATACCGTGACCAGTAATTAATACGTTCCACAAATGACCATTCGGTGTACAGTCACCTACGGCAGCTGCAGTTAATCGCGCGCCCTCCAAACACATATATTGAACGCCAGGATTCATAAGTTCCAGCCGCATATAAACAGTGAAAGCAACAGCTATAAAACCCACAAAAGCAGAAACTACTAGATACAGTATGCCGATGTCTTTGTGGTTCGTTGACATAAACCAGCGAGTAAAAAACCCTCTATCGTCGTTGTGTTCGGCTCCTTGAATGGCTGCGTCTGCCATGGTATTCTCCTCAAATTCAGCAGAAAACTTTTCTGCTTTGTCCCTTTTGAATCATTTATCTTTGTTTAATCAAATTATGAGTAATTCACAATGTTCGTAATTGCCGCATGCGAGATTATTTGCAAAGTCTAAAAAAGTTATTTTTTAGTGCTCGATCAAAGTCATCCATAGTTACTGAGACGCCCAACTCATTAATACTTGTAACGCCGAAGTCTGCTTCTCCACACGGAATGATCCCGGAAAAATGTTCCAAATTTGGGTTTATATTGATTGAGATGCCGTGAAATGATACCCATTTTCGTAGCTTAAGGCCAATAGCAGCAATTTTATCTTCTAAAAATGCTCCATCTTTCCTCTTTTTTTTATCTTTTCGGCGAACCCAGACACCGACTCGATCAGATCTTATTTCTCCCTCAATATCAAATTCTTTAAGTGTGGCAATGATCCATTTCTCCAAAAACTCCACAAAAGCTCTAACATCCCGTCCCCGTTTATTTAAATCCAGCATTATGTAAGCAACCCTTTGGCCTGGCCCGTGATAAGTAAACTGACCACCGCGCCTTGTACGATAAACAGGAAGGCTGTCTTTATCCAAAAGGTCGTTTTCATTGGCTGAAGCACCAGCGGTATAAAGGGGGGGGTGTTCAAGTAGCCAAACTAACTCTTTGTTTTTGTTAGCTGCAATCTCAGAAGCACGCGACTCCATAAAATTTACCGCGATATTGTAATCAACCAATTCCTCACTTTTTAACCACTCCACCATGCCTTGTTTACCTACAATTCTTAGGCTTTAAATAAGTTATTATAAAGCTATCAACATTTAAACTTTTCTTGTTCGTTAATTTTTTCAATTGTTTTAAAAAATAGAACTCTTAAACACCTTAAATAATAGTTTGCACCTTCACAATTCGAATAATTTTAGATAAACGCGTCTGTGTGCGGTCGTGGCGGAATTGGTAGACGCGCAGCGTTGAGGTCGCTGTTCTGTAAAAAGAGTGGAAGTTCGAGTCTTCTCGACCGCACCAAAAAAGTAAGTGTTTAAAAAATGATTGATAAAAATAGCCATAATCGAAGTTATGAACTTTTTTAAAATATTTTTTACTATTCTACTTTCTGACGAAATTAGAGGATTAATATCCAAAAACTAGCTGAAAATACTGTCGCTATCGTCCCGAGAAGTATTGAACTGGCTACGACCCTTTGAGCTTTTTTGTACATGCTAGAAAAGAGAAAAGCATTTATTCCTGGTGCCATAGCCGCAGTTATAACTGCCGACCTCAATTGCTCTAAATTAAGTAACAAATTCATGCCTACAAAATATACGATTGCCGGATGGAGAATGATCGATACAAAAATAATGAAGCATATTGTCAAACCATCCCCTTCAGGGCGATATTGATATAAGGTACCTCCGAGCGCGAAAAGAGCCGTTGGAAGTGCCGCATCTTTAATAATACTCAGTCCATTCCAAATTGAGGATGGTATCGGTGCTCCAAAATAATTAACCAAAAGACCTATAAGTATCGCAAATATTAGGGGATTTTTGAATGCTAGGTTGAAAACTTGGTGTGATAAAATTTTTAAGTCAAACTTCTCACTACTGCTATGGAACAATTCCATCGATATGATGCCAACTAAATAACAAAAAGGGGCATGAAATGCTATTATTGCATAGTTTGAACCCAAGGATGCAGGTCCATAAGCGTTCTCTGTAATAGGCAAACCAAGCAATATTGAGTTGGAAAACAGACAGGTAAACCCAATACAAATTGCTTCTTCCCTGGTACGTTTGAAGTAGAAGTAAGCGGCGATAAATCCAATTATGAAGCAAAACAGGGCACCAAAGTAAAAAGAAAAAAGAAGTCTTAGACTAAAATTTTCGCTAATTTCAATTTTCGCAATTGCATAAAATAACAGGCAGGGAATAGCAAAATTTTGGGCAAAGCGTGTTAAGCTATTTATATTTTCTGTGCTTAACCAATGCCGCCAAACAGAAATGTATCCAATTCCGATTACTAGGAAAACAGGCAAAATAACATTTAGTAAAACTTCCATGCCTTAGTTCGAAAACGCAAAATCTAGGACCATTCCATCGAAGGCTGGTTCAACATTTTTTGGTGTTTCGTTCATCACGGTTTCATAATCTAAATCTACGTGCATATTTGTTAAAATAGCTTTTTCTATTCCTGATTTTTTTATCCAGCTTAAGCTATTTTCTAAATGCGAGTGCGATGGATGTGGGGTCCTTCTAAGAGCATCTAAAACCCAACATCTCGCCTTTGCCACCTCATTCCACGCATCTGTGGACATTTCTGAAACATCTGGAAGATATACTAGTGGTCCTATTCTAAAGCCTAGAGCGCTGATATTTCCGTGTTTGACTTCAAACGGGATAAACGTTAACGGTCCTCCATTTCCCTCAATGGAGGTAATACCTTTTATAGTATTCAAATTTAAAATCGGAGGGTAAGGGGAGGCCTCAGGCTGAACAAAAGCATATTTAAAACGCTCTATCAGATCGTTTTGTGTAGACTGATCCGCCCAAACATTTATTCGCTTTCGCATATTAAAGAATATCATTCTAAGATCATCCAAGCCATGTACGTGATCTGCGTGGGAGTGAGTATATACAACACCATCTAGTGAACCCACTCCTGCGTCTAATAGCTGATTTCTCATATCTGGAGAAGTATCAATTAAAATCCTTGTTGTACCAGTTTTGTTTAGTCGTTCGACTAAAAGAGAGCATCTCTGCCTATTATTCTTTGGATTTTTGGGGTCACAGTCACCCCAATTATCACCGATACGCGGCACGCCACCCGATGATCCACAGCCCAGTATAGTAAAGCGAAGCCTATCCATTAGGGCTTGCCATCAGTAAGGATTTTGTTGAATAGGGTCGTAAAGTTACTTTCCGTCTGTAAAGCGAATTCTTCATAACTAATTTCAAATATTTCTGCGCCAATTCGTGCAGTGTGAACAACGTAAGCGGGCTCGTTTCTTTTGCCCCTGTAGGGTGGGGGAGCGAGGTAAGGACTATCTGTCTCTACCAAAATTCTGTCTAAAGGTACCAGTGAAAAAATTTTACGTAGCTCGGTGCTTTTCGGAAATGCAGCAATTCCTGACATGGAAAGATAAAACCCAAGCTCGATAGATTTAATTGCAAGTTCTTTTGACGAAGAGAAGCAATGCATGACACAAGAGAATGGGGAGTTTTTGAACTCACTTTCTAAAATTTCTGCAATGTCCTTATCAGCATTTCTAGCGTGAATTATGAGTGGTAGCTTAGTTTCTTGAGCTGCGTTTATATGAATTTCTAGACTCTTCTTTTGGGCTTCTGCCGTCTCCGATGTGTAGTGATAATCTAGTCCTGTCTCTCCAATAGCAATGAATTTTGGATGTTTACTGAGACTAATCAATTCATTAAAATTTGCCATTGGTTCTGAAGAAACACTCATTGGGTGGTTTCCCGCAGCATAGTATACTGCTTTATAATCCTCTGAAATTTTTCGCACTAGCGGTTCGTTTTTTAGCCTTGTACAAATAGTAACCATTCTACACACTCCATTTTGGAGAGCGTTATTTATTATCTCAGAAAGATCGTCATTAAAATCTGGAAAATCTAAATGACAGTGGCTGTCAGTGATTTTTGGCTTATCACTCATTTATCATCCTATTCGGATCGATAGTATTATAACATTTTTCCAGATTGATAAATGTATCAATTATTAGGCTTTCAACATCAATATTCAAAAGATAGCCTTTATGCAACTTAGCAATGGCAATTTCAGCAGCTTCTGCCCATAAATGAGCACTACTAAGAGATGGGCATAAATATGTCATAATTTTTGCTTCCTCGTTAGTCACACTCGGTGATATTGGACTTTGCATTGCTCCCGTTTTGCACAAACGGGAAAAAAATTGTTGCATCATTTCTATAAAATTTTCAAACTCAGCAGCTTTGCCCTTGGCAAAATAGGCATGGCTCAACTGCATTGCCTTTTTTGTATTAAGATTGGGCAGAGAGGATGCCAAGTTTAAGATATCTCTATACAAATTGAGAGAGTTAGAATTTAGTAGTCGGCAGGCAACGCCTGCGGACCCATTAGATAAAATGGAAAGTGAAGCTTCTTCTGCTGGGTCTATTTCCCGACCAGTAGCGGTAACAACTGCTCTCAGGTCATGTTGACTTAGGGCCGAAAATAATAATTTTTGGCACCTTGATTGCAAGGTAGGCAGCAAGAGATTTGGTTGGTGAGATATCAATAAGAATAAAGTATTTTTAGGTGGTTCCTCGAGTAATTTTAGCAGTGCGTTACATGAATTTGAGTTTAAATCATCTGCGGTATCAATTATGATTACCCTTCTACCTCCGTCAGCAATTGAAAGTGAGCAGTAAGATTGTAAATTACGAATATCATCGATAGAAATATTTTTGAAAAACGCTTTCCGTTTTTCATTATAGTTCTTCTTAACAACATAAATTCTTTGTTCTGATCCTGAGATGATCCGGGTTAAGGTACCTCCATCTTGTGGTGCCAAAATAGAGTCAATATTTGAGCTATTAAGGTCTACTTTAATATCATCTGGCTCTTGATTTGTGGTTAATAAAAACTTTGCTATCATCCACGCAAAAGTAGCTTTTCCTACTCCCTTATCACCTGCTAATAGCCAACACTGCGGAAGTCTATCACTAATGTAAGAATTTAAGAAGTAATGCTTTTGGGTACTGTGGCCAATTAACTTTTTCGCTAGTTTTGGGTGTGGGACGCCAACTATTTTATCGGAGAGAGGGTTATCTTCTTCATCAGTCATAAATCAACCAGTTTCATGAAGTAGTTTGCTTATAGTTTGTGAAACTTCCGCCTCACTTCTATTTCCGTCTACCACCATAAAGCGTTTAGGAAATTCATTTGCTAAATTTAAAAAGCCTTCTCTGAGTTTAATTTGCATTTCTAATCCGAACTCCTCAAATCTGGCTTCGGTGTTTGACCGTTCAAGTGCTCTTGTAAGGCCTATGTTAGGGTCCAAATCAATTAAGAAAGTGATATCCGGTTGACGGGGTATCATGGCTTCGTCAAGCTGATCCACTAGGTCTCTTAGATCACCACGCGTAACGCCTTGGTAAACCCTTGTTGAGTCTGCAAAACGATCACAAATAACAGTTGTTCCACTTTGAAGTGCAGGTAAAATGGTTCGTTCCAAATGATCACGCCTAGCAGCGGTGAATAGTAATATTTCAGTTTCTGCTGACCATCTATCTGGATTACCTGTAAGCAGCAAATTACGAATTTCTTCAGCCCCTTCGGAGCCACCAGGCTCTCTTGTGAGCAAAACTTTGTTTCCACAAGCGGTAAGTTCGGTACTTAGTATTTTTGCTTGAGTAGATTTTCCACATCCATCTATTCCCTCAAAGCTTATAAATTTACCACTCAAATTCAAAATGCCGCCTCGGGGTTTTGACTAATTGAACGAAGAACAAATTTAGCAGCGGAAAGAACTTTTTCCTTGAATCCACCGGAACCTACATTCTCAGCTGCTAGCAATGGAATTTCAAAAGTTGGTAAATTAGGTCTTGAAATAACTAAATTTCCAATAATGGCACCCTTAGTTACTGGCGCCTTTATCGGGGTTGTAATCCGTGCTGTAAAATTGATGTCCTCGTTATCAAATACTGGAACCAAAATATCTAAATCATTGGCAAGCGCTAATCCGACCTGTGGGGTGTCACCATTCCAAACTGGCGCAAATCCAATTACATCATTGATTTTTCCATATTTTTTTTCGGTAAATTGCCTAAATGCCCAGTTTACTATTGCCTCGGCTTCATCGGCTCTTACACTTTGACTTCTCAATCCGGTAATGACAAAAATCACTCTTCTGTCTCCCTGCAAGGCAGATCCAACGAGCCCATATCCAGCCTCGCTAGTATGACCTGTCTTTAATCCATCTGCCCCAATCCCTAAACCCAAAAGAGGATTTCGGTTTCGTGTATTGGCAGCTGCTCTCCCATCAAATTCAAATATGTCTTCAGCAAACATTGAGTAATACTCTGGGAAATCACTTATTATTCTATTTGCTAGTATAGCAAGATCTTTAACGCTCATTTTGTGTTCAGGGTGTGGCCATCCATTCGAGTTTGCAAATACAGAGTTTAACATTCCCATTTTTTTTGCTCGTCGGGTCATTAAATCAGCAAAGCCTTTTTCAGTACCATCTGGGGAAAGAGCTTCAGCCAAAACGACGCAGGCATCATTACCGGACAAAACAATAATACCGCGAAGTAAATCCTCTACACTGACCCTATCACTTGTATTCAGAAACATAGTTGAACCGCGATATTTTACTGCTGCATCTGAAACAGGAAGTTTTTCAGTAAGTTCTAATCTTCCTTGGTTGATGTATTCAAAAGCCATATAAAGAGTCATTAATTTTGACATTGATGCTGGAGGTAATGGTTGATCGGCATTTTTCTCTAGAAGTACTGTTCCGGTAGTTTGATCCAGAATAAACGCAGCCTTTGCCGAGGTTTCAAACGAAAGCACCTTGCTCGTTGACAAAAATATAAGTGATAACAAGATTGTGATTGAAAAATTAAAAACAGATAAAAATTTATTTTGATACAGCATAAGCATCACCAAAACCAACGGCTTTAACTTTTTGTAAAAGTGTGGATCGTTCATTCATGTCAACCGCAGGACCGACAATAACTCTCCAAAAAGTCTTATTTCGACTCGTTTGTTCTTTGACGGTTGGCTGAATATTAAGTTGGTTCATAACTTCGGCAGTGTTCCGAGCATTTTGCTCAATACTGAAAATACCAACCTGTATATAGGGTTTTGATAACGCAATATTTTCACTTCCACTTTTTTGTGCGGAAGCAACCGTCGCTTCTGAACTTTTAACATCCAATTTATTTTTAATCGATTTCACCGTTTTGAGAGCTCTAAGAGCAGTAACAGTCACAATGCGATTTTCGTTTGCGTCGACGCCCAAAGAAGCAGCCGCTTCCGATGATAAAAGCATCCTTTTTTCATTCTCGTCACCGCTTCTATTGAAAATTGCACCAATCACTGACTTACCACCATACTTATCTTTTATTAAAACCCTAGTTGCCTGATCGACGTTTGGATGGGTTATCCAGACGCCGCCTAGTGAAGATTGACCATCCCAATACGCTAAACCCTCAGCATTAAAAATCTCGGGAGCCTCAACATCGTTTTCTTTAAATTCAATCCCAAGGGGTTTTGATAAAGTGCCAACCGTTTCATTATTTGCGGACTGGCATCCAACTAGTAAAAAACAACCTAACGAGAACAGAACCAAAATTTTTGATGAGTACATTTTGATAACCCTAATGAAGTATTATGCGAAGGTTATAACCCTTTAGGTTCAAGGTGAAAAGGTGTTGCAGCGATGTATTAGTAAAGAACTTTATCTTTGTACTTTAAGAATCAAAAAATTTTCGATAATTGGACCGGTGACGGAGGAGTGGCAGAGTGGTTGAATGCACCGGTCTTGAAAACCGACGTGGGTTAACGCCCACCGTGGGTTCGAATCCCACCTCCTCCGCCATCTTTCAAATTTGAAGAACCCTACTTTTCCAAAATTTGAGTAGATCGTTGAGCAAGTAGCCATGTTATTTAATCTGGGAAAAAGTATATAAATAAATGTTCAATTCCGTAAAAAAGTTCGAGACCGAACTTAATGATCTAACTATTCCAAATAGAAATTTTCATGAACTTGCTTTGGAGCGTCAAAGTATTTTGACTAAACCTAAAGGCTCGTTAGGGCGATTGGAGGAATTAGCATGTTTTATGGCAACGTGGCAAGAGACCGAGCGTCCAAAATCTGATAAAGCGCAGGTTCTGGTTTTCGCTGGAAATCATGGTGCATGTGATCAGGGAATAAATCCATTTCCTCAAGAAATTACTCTGCAAATGGTCGGAAATTTTAATAAAGGTGGTGCCGCCATAAATCAGTTGGCCTTACAAAATGGTGCCGAATTGGATGTCATATTGTTGGCGGAAGGCAAGCAAACATCCGACTTTACAAAAGGGCCTGCTATGTCAGAAGAAGAGTGCCTTAATGCCATAAATGTTGGCGCAAATTCAGTTGATATCAACTCTGACATTATACTTGTTGGTGAAATGGGTATTGGAAATTCAACGATTTCTGCTGCTTTATGTCTCGCTAGTTTTGGTGGACACTCAAAAGATTGGGTTGGTGCTGGTACTGGATCCGATTTAGAGGGAATAGAATTGAAACGAAAGGTCGTTGACCTGGCGCATTCTGTAAATGCAGCAAATTTAGGTTCCTCTTTTGAAATATTGTGTTCTTTGGGAGGGCGAGAGCAGGCCGCTATTTGTGGTGCACTGGTTGCTGCTAGGAAACATCGTATTCCAGTTCTGCTTGACGGATTTATAGCTTGTTCAGCAGTTGCACCACTCTCATCGCATGAAGGAATTTTTGATCATGTGCTCGTTGCCCACAAAAGCGCTGAGCTCGGGCATACCTTGTTGTTGAAACATATAGACAAAGTTCCAATACTTGATCTCGACATGCGTCTGGGCGAGGGTACTGGATCAGCAGTCGCATTAGCTGTTATAAAATCAGCTTTAGCATGTCATAATGGTATGGCAACATTTGCAGAAGCAGGTTTGACAGGTTGATAATTAGTGCTGGTCTCTTTTAGCGGTATCCAAATTTGGGAATAGTTATAAAGCTAGCCGCGTAATTCAACACGCATCACTCCAGGATCTTTTGGAGTATGAAGTTTAAAATCATCCAGTAGACAAAAGCTGCCGCCACTAACATTACTGCTATCGTTCCGAACAAGCTTTCAGGAAGTAGCGTTGTCATAAGCGACTCTTGATAATAAAAAAACCACTGGCCTTTGCCCGCAAATAGCAATTCGTGAAGAATGTGGAATACGGTTCTGGGCCCGATCACCATTACTATGCCCGCACCTAAGATTATAGTTAAAATCATTGTTGAAAACGATAAGATAGTGCCGACCGGTTTCCAAAAGTAGCGGGATCGGCTTACCTTATAATAAAAACAAAATCCGTAAAATATAACTAACAACGATATAAGAATTAGCACTAACTGTTCTGACGATACTACCAATTGACTTACATCTTTCAGGTGCGTGAGTTCATCCTCCGTTAGGAATGTATCAATCTTTTCTCCGGACGTACTAAAATACTCAATTTCTGCCAATCCATCACCTCTCGAATTAATGCTCGAAACAATTTCTGCAAAAATTCTATGGTGCTCTGTGCTAGATGTTATCTCGAAGTTCGTTTTGTTTCGATTTTGAGGGGCGTATTTCTCAATCTGTTCATCAATGGCATGGAACTTATATAGCCTATCGAAGAAAAAATTTACTGTTGATAGAGATTTCCATGCTAGGAATAAGCATACAATAAATAACGTAATAGTAAGTACAGAATTAAAAGAATGCTTCGCCATTAAAAATGTCCGTTGGTTCACTGCCTTCTCAATAGTTTAGGTTTTTTTATATATCAACTTTAAAAACTTAAAACTCTCTAATTTGAATTTATACAACAATTCCTTAAATCAAATCTTCTTTATACTTTTGGTCGACACTGATTCATTTTGTAAAATTTCTGTTAATGTTCGGGTTTTATGGCTTTAGTAACTTCAATTTGATCATCATTTAGTGCGCTGAAATATATAGCAATTTAAAGTATACCATTGTATTTGTTGACTTTTAATTCGTTAAGGCTCTTTTTACATGTATGGACTGTAATTGAGGAGCGAGCCATGACAAAAGCCAACACCACATTCAATCTAGATATTAGAGACGTTGAATTAATCGAAAATGCGCTGAATTCAGTCATAACGAAGCAGTCTTCAACAATTATAAACACGGCAGGAAACGAGAACTCTGAACCCTCGTCCAAGAATTGTCCTGTTAAGGTGAAAGGACAAATAGACGAACTCCGCGACCTACTAGGCAGACTGCACAACCAAAAAGTTTGGTACAGGCCGAAAGGCGAGGCAACTTATGTTGGTGGTTGATCTAGTATTTAAGTTAATCCTTCAAAAATAGCTTTCGGCGTCTGCGATATACAACTTTGTTTTTCTGCTCCAAAAGTTTGTTAAAAATTTCATATATTTCTAACGGCATTTCAGTAACTTTTGGTTTTGGGTTTGTGTTAATATGAGCTTGAAGCATTTCTGAGGTAGCCACTAAAGTATCCTGTACCGACATTTCAGAATGCAAGATAAACTTCTTTTTGTCAGCATCCACAAGACGGGTTCTAATCACCAATTCGGAACCTAATTTTACCTCATTCAAGTAAAATTTATGATCTTCTAGGACGTATATAGTGCATCCAGATTGGGTTCTGTACCTCTCATCAAACCCAACGCAGTCCTGAAAGTGGTCGACTGCGTAGCTAAACGCTAATCCATAATATGCGTCTTGCATGTGTTTATTGTAATCGATCCATTCTGATTTCACAGGCTGATTAAAAACAAATTCGTTTAACATGGTGAGAAACTGTTTCTTTTCTAAAAATTATAGGTAAGATAATGGACTCATATTTAGTCGTGATATGTATCGTAATGTACTTTTATCAATAAGATTTAATAAACGCATTGGTTTCTGGATGTAAAAAAAAAGTTTTGGTGGCTGGCGCTACTGGTTATATCGGTAAAGCGGTTGTAGCGGAATTACTTGATAGAGATTACATTGTATTCGCAATTGTCAGGAAAGAAAATCAGTTAGAATATTCGGATCAAAGTAATCTCAATGTTATTTCATTGGAAATTGGAGAAAATTCAGATTGGACCAAGCAACTTCCAAAAGTTGATATTATAATTTCCTGTCTTGCGAGCAGGTCTGGATGTGAGCATGATACAAATTTTGTGGATTATAGTTTAAATTCCGATCTGTTGTATTTTGCTCTAAAAATAAAACTTCAACATTTTATTCTTTTATCTGCAATTTGTATTCAAAAGCCCAAGCTTGCGTTTCAACGTGCAAAATTAAGATTTAACAGTAAACTAATGTCTTCTGGATTGAGATACTCGATAGTATTACCCACCGCGTTTTTCAAATCATTGTCAGGTCAGGTAAATCGCATAAAAAATGGAAAGTCTTTTTTAGTATTTGGAACTGGTAAACGAACCAGTTCGCTTCCAATTTCAGAGATAGATTTAGCGAAATATATTGTTAATTGTATTGGATCTGAAGAAAGTTGGAACAAATCGCTTCCAGTAGGTGGTCCTGGACCGGCAGTGACTCCTATTGATCAAGCAGAAATGCTTTTTAAGATATTTGATAAGCCAAAGAAAATAAAACATATATCCCCGCGCTTTTTCGACTTTGCTTTAGTTTTATTATTCCCAGTTTCTTTTTTTTCTCAAAAAATAAAAGACAAGGTAGAGTTACTAAAGATTGGTAAATATTACGCCGAAGAATCTATGCTCTATTATGATGCTGAAGCAAATGCTTACGACGCGAGTAAAACTCCTCAATTTGGTGAAAAGCTCCTTTATGAATATTACTGTTCGTTACGTGATGAGCCAGAAAAAATACCTGATATGGGGTCACAAAAGCTATTTAGTTGAATGGATATTTTTTTAATCAACATGTATCAAAGGTGGTACCTTCATTTTGGTATTCATTTGGGCTTTTGTAGTTCATGTTAAATAGCTTGCCCTTTTGACAGTCTTCGGCTATTCCACATGTAGTTTACTAATATCGATCGCTGATCCTAAAAGACAGTCTCTCGAGTTTGGAAGACTAGGTCAACAGGGGTTGAACCCCTAAACAAGGAGAAAGATCGATGGCTACAGGTACAGTAAAATGGTTCAACGGAACTAAAGGTTATGGTTTCATTGCTCCAGATGAAGGCGACGCTGACATTTTTGTACATATATCACAAGTTCAACAGTCAGGTCTTAATGAACTACAAGATAATCAAAAAGTATCTTTTGATGTTGAGGAAGGTCGAAACGG
>Ga0208127_1000095_pt1 | contig 41666 bp, 34 predicted proteins | sample ETNtaG_6_FD_185751 | JGI IMG/M metagenome (GOLD analysis project Ga0208127, IMG submission 185751) | Marine microbial and viral communities from oxygen minimum zone, Eastern Pacific Ocean - ETNP201306SV45 (SPAdes) (version 2) | ecosystem: Environmental > Aquatic > Marine > Oceanic ... | reverse complement strand
AGGCTAACGTGATCACCATAGAATGGGATACTGAACGGAAGTGCTGCAATCATATCATAGGACGATAAATCTTCTGCCCATAAAAACGACTTACCACGCATTTCGTATGCAATGGGAAAGAAGTAGAACAGGGCAAAGAAAACCGGCATTTGAATCAACGCGGGTATACAACCTGCCATTGGGCTGGCCCCAGCTTTATTGTACAACTTCATGGTTTCTTGCTGACGTTTGCTTGCGTCATTTTTATATTTTTCATTTAATGCCGTTATCTCTGGTCGAAGTACCCGCATTTTGGCTTGAGACACATAAGACTTATAGAGCACAGGCGAAAGTACCAAGCGCACGATAATGGTCAATAAAATAATAGCAATCCCTTGCGGAACAATACTTGAAAGCAAACTAAACAACGGATAAAATACGGAACGATTTATCCAGCCGATAAGCCCCCAGCCAAAAGAAATACTTTCATAAAGGGATTCGTCATAGGTTTTTAATACCTCATAATCGGTAGGCCCCATATACCAATCAAAATTGGCTTGAAAGCGATTGCGGTCATACGGCAATGTAGTTTTCGTTGTAAACGCCTTAAGAAATTCCGACTCTTCTTCTTCCTCTTCAGTAATGGAAGCTGATGTAACTATAGCTACTTCAAATGGGTTTTCTGGGATAAGAATACTACTAAAAAAATGCTGGCGATATGATACCCACCCTACATTTTTCAGGTCTTCATCGTCGTCACCTGCAGCAGAAAGGGTACTGTACTTGTCGGATTTTTGGTTATAGGCAAGCTGCGTATAACGGTTTTCGTACTGGGCACTTTTCGCATGACGGAAACCATCCATATGCCATGAGAAGACAGCAGGAATGGAGGGATCCAGAGCACCTTCTATGCCTTCAGCTATAACTTCAAAACCAAAGCGGTAACCGTTTTTGGGCAAGGTATATACCAGCTCGATAAATCCGTCTGTATCGAGCGGAGCGCGTAATCGCAATTCTTGTCCATCTGCTGTGTTGCTTAGTGAGGGAGTAAACATCATAAATTTTGTCTGAAACAACTGTCCCGAAACCGTTGTAAAAGCAATATTTAAGGAGCTGTTATCATTGTTAATCAAATACAATGGCTCGTCTTGGTAATTGACCAAATCTTTTAGTGCAACATCTGTCATCACACCTCCCTTAGTAGAAATACCAATGGAGAGCACATCATTTTGAAGGCTAAGGGTGTCGGCAACAACACTGACCGTTTCCAGTTCTAACAGAGCTTCTTTTTGGGCCGTATTTGTAGCAATGGTCTCTACACGAGTTTGTTGTTCCACTTCTGATGTAGCGGTGTCTGTCGTTTCCAAATCTGGAACAGGTTGGGTGGACATCATCCAAGTGAATATGCCAAAAATAAGCACCATTCCTATGATTTGTAAAGGGTCTATTCGCCGATCTTCCATTTTAAATTATTATTTTTTTGCGTAGGTATTACAAGCTTCAACAAAAGCCGAAAAAAGTGGATGCGGCTCTAAAACTGTGCTTTTATATTCTGGATGGTATTGCACACCAACAAACCAAGGATGTTTGTCAATTTCGACAATCTCTGCCAGTCCTGTTTTGGGGTTAATACCTGTGGCTTTTAAGCCATTTTTAGTTAAATCCCCTAGGTAATCGTTATTTAATTCATATCTGTGACGGTGGCGTTCGCTGATATCGTCCGCTCTGTATATATCATGCGCACGGCTGCCAGCTGTAAGCGTACAATCCCAAGCACCTAAACGCATGGTTCCGCCTTTGTTTTCCACATTTTTCTGTTCGTCCATTAGACTAATTACAGGGTGAGGTGTATCCTCATCCATCTCTGTAGAATTAGCAGCCGCTAGACCCAAAATATTGCGTGCATATTCAATGACCGCCATTTGCATACCCAAGCAAATCCCAAAAAATGGAATATTGTTTTCTCGGACATACTTTATGGCACTTATTTTTCCTTCAATTCCTCTAGAACCAAAGCCAGGGGCAACCAACAAACCGTGTAAGTCCCTAAGTTTTTCCTCGCAATTATCAACCGTAAGATGTTGTGAATGTATGGAAACGACCTCTACCTTTACTTCATTGGCAGCCCCTGCATGGATAAAGGCCTCCAAAATAGATTTATATGAATCTTGTAATTCGACATACTTACCCACCAGCCCTATGCGAACATGGTTTTTGGGGTTTTTGTGTCTAGATAAAAATGCTTTCCAATTCGTTAAATCAGGTTCTAAGTTGTCAGGCAATGCCAAAGTTTCGAGTACCACACGATCCAAGCCTTCTTCATGCATGAGCAAAGGGACGTCATATATGGTTTTGGCATCAAGAGATTGGATAACTGCTTCGCGCTTTACATTACAAAATAAAGCGAGTTTTGCACGTATGCTTTCTGAAAGTTCGTGCTCTGTGCGGCAAACCAAAATATCAGCATTAATTCCGCTTTCCATTAGTGTTTTAACGGAGTGTTGTGTTGGTTTTGTCTTTAATTCGGCCGCTGCAGAGAGATAAGGGACCAGTGTGAGATGAATAACAATACAATTTTCACGACCCAACTCCCAACGCAGTTGACGCACAGCCTCAATATAAGGTAAGGATTCAATATCCCCTACCGTACCCCCTATTTCAGTAATAACCACATCGTAATCACCCGTTTCACCAAGCTGTTGCATGCGCTCCTTGATTTCATTGGTAATGTGCGGTATAACTTGAACTGTTTTACCCAAAAACTCGCCACGGCGTTCTTTTTCAATAACACTTTGATAGATACGTCCTGTGGTTACATTATTGGCTTGAGAAGTACGTACATTTAAAAAACGCTCATAGTGGCCAAGATCTAAATCAGTTTCAGCGCCATCGTCTGTTACAAAACACTCCCCGTGTTCATACGGATTTAAAGTTCCGGGGTCAACATTGATGTAGGGATCAAACTTTTGAATGGTGGCGCTTAGACCCCGCGCTTGAAGTAAGTTGGCTAGTGATGCAGAAATAATGCCTTTTCCAAGCGAAGAGGAAACGCCTCCTGTTACAAAAACGTATTTGGCTTTAGGCATAAATCTTATCCATTTTAAGTGGCAAAAATACAAAGAATAAACTACCTAACATGCAAGGAATCTGGTTGTCGCTTTACGGATACAATTTCAATGGTTTCAAAACCCTTATGTTGAACCATGTAAGTAGCGGTATTTCGATAACCACCTTTTGGACTAGGCTTGTAATCAAATCGATATTGAAGCTGATCCAAAACACCCAGTTCTAATCCATTAATCAGCTTTCTTCTGGTCGCTATTCGAAGGGATACATCAACCATAACATCAAAACCTTTTACAGCAGTCCTATTGGGCAGCTTTCCATATTGGTCTTTAAATGACGCGTCAAATTTAAGACGCATGCTGTCGCGTTTTTCTAAAAAATGGTTGGGATATGAAAAACGAATATTACCCAAGTGGGCTTGAGAAATGTTCTTGTCATCATAGGCTGGGGATCGGAAATGTGTAAGCAGCTGCACTTGACGATCTTCCGTTTTTTGCGCATTGAGCATAGAGGTCATGCTGGTTACCAAATTTAAGTTTTCGGTTTCTAAAAAGACCCAGTTTGGTCTTGTTGGGGTTAATAATGAATCCACTACGTCAGGCTTGATAAACCCAAATTTTTCATCTGGCGGTAATACTTCTGCCAAAGGAAACTGTTCTTTTAAACGCATTGCCGTTTGTTCGTTTTTTGAGTCCGCAATAATCAATACACAAGGATTTTCGTGGCTTGCATCCAACGAATCAACATAGCTAATCATTCGCATGGCAAGAGACTTCTTGCTAGGGATGGTGTTGATTAACATTTTTCGTGGTTGTATCTCACGTGTGGTCAAAGGGGAGATAACGGGCACATTAAAAAAGCGCATAGCTTGAGCCATCCTGCTCACATTAGCTGGCGTGAAAGGACCTATAATGGCGTCGTAGTTAGAAAAATCCTCTTCATTGAGTAACTGCTCAATAATGTGTAGCTGACCTTCAGAGTCAAAAACAGAAAGCTCAACACTCAAACCTGCCTTGTTCAGACTATCAACAGCATGCAACATGCCAGAATAAAAATCAAGCGACACAGTGGTTAGGTTTCGTTCTGAAAGCGTTTTGTTTGTTTGATCTATAGAGTCTAACTCAATTCTAGAGAGCCTAAAGGGGGCCAAGAAAGCAATGCGCACCACAGGGGAAACAAAAGTGCTATCCCACAGGCTAGTCTTGATTTTATCCAAGCCATCAACAGTTAGGGTATCAGTCGATTGTATTTTAGGGATTTTTAAGACCATTCCCTCCTTTAGACCTGTGCTGTCAAGTGTTGGATTAAAGGCTTCCAAATCAGACTTACTAAGGCCTAATTTTTGTTCGAGACGAAAGAATCCTTCCTTGGGCTGAACTATGTAATAATCAAATTGTGCTGCAATTTCCTGAGTGGTTTTTGATGGCACTATAAGCGCACTACCAACAGCAAGTATATCACCCAATTTGGGGTTTAATGCACGAAGCGAGTCTACTGAAATGCCATAGGTATAGGCAATCCGCCAAAACGTTTCTTTTGGCTGGACATTGTGAATTGTTGTTACAGGTTGCGCTGGAGTGATAACAACTTTTGTGTTGAATCTCGGTATTTTAAGCTTATCACGTTTGCGTATGCCTTTTTCTGCAGCAGGATTGTGCATGATAATTTGTGCCTTTGAGATATCATAGCGCGTCGCTATAGCCTCAAGGGTTTCTTTCTTTTTTACTTTATGGTAAATAAAGTGAGATACTTCTGGTGCCTGTGCGTTAGCAAGCAAGCCAAACAAAAGAAAAGTAAACAGCAGAAAAAGTTTATTCCCACTCAATTGTTGCTGGGGGTTTTGAACTGATATCATAAACGACACGATTGATTCCCGGGACACGGTTAATGATTTGGTTAGAAATTTCTTGTAAGAAAGCATATGGCAAATGTACCCAATCTGCCGTCATGCCGTCAGTTGAGGTTACGGCTCTTAAGGCAACGCATTTTTCATAAGTGCGTTCATCCCCCATAACGCCCACAGACTCCACAGGGAGTAACATAACGCCAGCTTGCCAAACATCATCATAAAGACCATGGTCACGAAGCCCTTGAATAAACAAAGCATCAGCTTCTTGCAGCATACTAACCTTTTCTGCTGTTATGTCTCCCAAAATACGAATGGCAAGACCAGGCCCTGGAAATGGGTGACGTCCGAGTATTTCTTTGGGCATTTTAAGCGTTGCACCAACACGTCGCACCTCATCTTTAAATAGCATTTTAAGGGGTTCAACCACTTTTAGCATCATAAAGTCTGGCAATCCTCCTACGTTGTGGTGTGATTTGATGGTAGCAGATGGGCCGTTTACAGAAATTGATTCAATAACATCTGGATAAATGGTGCCTTGGGCAAGCCATTTTGCGCCAGCTACCTTTTGGGCTTCGTCATCAAAAACATCTATAAATACCTTACCAATAATTTTACGCTTGGTTTCTGGATCGCTCTCTCCGTCCAAGGCATCTAAGAATTGCTTGGTAGCATCTACCCCCTTAACGTTTAATCCCAAACCCTTATATTGCTCTAATACTTCATCGTATTCGTTTTTACGCAACAAACCGTTGTTGACAAAAATACAGTGGAGGTTTGGACCTATGGCCTTGTGCAACAAAATAGCAGCCACAGAAGAATCTACACCGCCACTAAGCCCCAGTATCACCTTGTCTTGGCCCAGTTGCTCACTCAAAGTAGCCACCGTAGTTTCTACAAAGGCATCCGAAGTCCAGTCGGGATTAATACCAGCAATATCAATCAAAAAGTTATGTAACAACTGCTTACCATCTGTTGAGTGATATACCTCAGGATGAAATTGAATACCGTAGGTCATGTCATTATCCATGACATAAGCGGCATTGGCAACATCCGAAGTGGATGCCAATTGTATTGCGTCTTCAGGTAATTTTTTGATGGTATCGCTGTGACTCATCCACACTTGTGATTCAAGCGGGATATCTTTGGTAAAGGCGTGTGCTTTTACCTTTGTCAATCTAGCTCGACCATACTCTCTGGTATCAGAGGGTGCGACTGCTCCGCCGTTGAAATGTGCCAAATATTGCGCACCATAGCAAACCCCAAGTAGTGGTACTTTATGCCTGATTTTACTCAAATCAGGGTGTGGCGCATCATCAGCACGAACCGAATAAGGCGAGCCTGAGAGGATGACTGCCTTAAATGTATTGATGTTCTCAGGGATTTTGTGAAAAGGATGGATCTCACAAAAGATAGAAAGTTCTCGAACCCGTCGTGCAATCAACTGAGTGTATTGGGAACCGAAATCGAGAATTAAAACTTTGTTTTGCATATGCAAAAATACAACTAAAGTTCAATGAAGCAGAATCGCTTATGAATAGTTTTTAACAGGTTATAGATATCAAATTTGAATAACCGACAAACCATTTTTCGCCTTAGATAAAACGGCTTTTAATTTAGCTGTGAAATAAACTAAGCCATCCCCTGTAACAAAGCTAGAAAAATGCGCAGTTCGTTCTTGTAATTTGTTGTTTGGGAATAAATCATTTTTAATATCGGTAGCGCGAACCACTTCATCTTGTAGTTTTTTTCGCTGGGCTTTCAAAAGGCGCTTTTCAAGATTGTCCAAGCCTTTGAGCTGCTTTTTCTCTTGTGCTTCTACTGCTCCTAAAAAGGATTTGTCAGTTTGTGATGCCAAACTATGAAAGGCTTTGAAGTTATCTTTAAGCAATTCGCGTTGAGATGAAAAGTCTATACTAATATCACTGATTTGACGCACACGCTTGTTGATAAAGGCTGCTGTAGGCAAGAACAAGTCAGCTATAGAAAGGTTAAGCTTATTGCACTTTTTGACTTGCTTTTTAGACATCAGCAAAACGGTAGAGCGATGCTTCAGTAATGGATATGGAACGTCGAATGCCTTAAAAGTAGCTTTGAGCTGCAGCCAATAGCCCAACTCACCGCCACCACCTATATAGGCAATGTTGGGCAGCACGCATTCTTGGTATAAAGGACGCATAAGTGCATTAGGAGAAAAACGCTCTGGGTGGTTTTCAATTTCTTCACTCAGGCTTTGTCGCGTCCACTTACTTGGGTTTTCTGTAGTGCCAAATAAATTCGCTTCCGTTGTGATACGCAAGCGATTATCGCCAAACATATAAAACAAGTTGATTTCCCTGGGATTTACCTGTGGATTAAAATCTTTAACCACTTTTTTTAAGTCATTATTGGTTTGAGTTACAGCATTAAAGGTTATTTTTTCACTTACCTCAGCCTTAAGTACAGGCACAAATAGCGATTTTAAAGCTGCATCGTCTCCGTCTACCACAATTACACCATCCGAACTAAAAAGCTGATGCACCAGTCTTCGCGTTGCTTTGGACAAAGTGTCTTCCTTTTGGTAGCAATCAGCAAAAAGAGCTAGCAGTTCTTTTTCTTGCGATGTATTGTTCCAATAAGGGGTTATATTTTCTAAAACAGCGTCTAAGCCTGAGGTTGGCATTCGGCCAACAGGACCAGCAGCATTTGCTTCCCATCTTACTTTTTGTTCGCCTAAAAAAAAGTGGTTTATTTCTTCAAGATCATGATCCTCAGACGCCATCCAAAAAATGGGTACAAATTGATACTTGGAATCTAATTTTTGCATGGCCAGTGCCATATTGATAACATCTAAAATTTTATACCAAAAAAACATAGGTCCTGTAAAAATATTCAACTGATGACCTGTGGTTATGGTTACTGTATTGGATGCTGATAAAGTATCAATTTGTTTACGGGTTTCTTGATCGGGGTCTAGGTGCTCGTACTGCCTGTGCAGTACCTCAACCAAAGTGTTTCGCTTGGATTGATCAAATGAAGCAATGCGGTTAGAAGCGGCATTAATAGCTGCTGTGGTTGAAGCCAATCCCCCATGAAAAGGTTTTAATGAGGAGGCATTTTGCAACAATTGCTGCATCAAAGGTGTATAAACAGCAGCGTGATATCCCAACGACTCGATTTGCTTCATAAGACAAAAGTAGTCAATGTAAGAAACTATTGTGCTGGAACTGCCTCTAAGTCAAAGTCCTGAGCAGCTGTTATGGTTAGATTGGCAAAATCTCCAACCTTGAGGTAGTGTTCGCGTGCATCTACCCAAACTTCGTTATCCACATCTGGAGAATCAAACTCAGTACGGCCAATAAAGCGGTTGCCTTCCTTTCTATCTATAACGCAACGCAGGGTTTTACCCACTAAGGCCTGGTTTTTTTCCCAAGAAATATGAGATTGGATTTCCATCAACTCGTTGACACGTGATTGTTTTACTTTAGCAGGCACATCATCAACTAGAGTATGGGCATGGGTATTTTCTTCATGGCTATATTGAAAGCAACCCAAGCGCTCAAAACGCATTTCTTTAACCCATGACTTAAGTAGTTCAAAATCTGCTTCTGTCTCGCCAGGGTAACCTAAAATAAGCGAAGTACGAATGGCTATTTCTGGAACAGCCGCTCTAAAACGCTTGAGCAAAGCCGTTGTTTTTTCCTGCGTTGTACCACGACGCATGGACTTCAAAAGATGATCTGAAATGTGCTGTAATGGAATGTCAATATAAGAACACACCTTGGGCTCGGTTGCCATAACGCCCAAAACATCTTCTGGAAATCCTGAAGGGAAGGCATAGTGTAAACGAATCCATTCAATACCTTCAACTTTTGTTAATGCTAGCAGCAAATCTGCCAAGCGACGTTTTTTGTATAGGTCTAATCCGTAATAAGTAGAATCTTGCGCGATAATGATAAGTTCCTTGACTCCATTATGGGCCAGTCCTTGCGCCTCTTTAACCAAATCTTCAATGGGTTTTGAACGGTGAGCGCCTCGCATAAGTGGAATTGCGCAAAACGAACAAGGTCGGTCGCAGCCTTCGGATATTTTGAGATAGGCATAATTTTTTGGAGTGGTAGTTAGGCGTTCGCCTAACAATTCGTGGCGATAATCTGCTCCTAAGGCTTTAAGTAATAGAGGTAAGTCTGTCGTGCCAAAGTAGTCGTCAACATCTGGAATTTCAGCTTCTAAGTCATCTTTATAGCGCTCACTTAAACAACCTGTAACAAAAAGCTTGTCAATTTTTCCCATTTGTTTTTGCTCGGCAAAAGAGAGTATGGTGTTAACCGATTCTTCTTTAGCATTATCAATAAACCCACAAGTATTAACTACAACAATATTTCCTTGTTGTTCATGCACTACGTCTTTGTCGCTAGCTTTAAGTTGCCCCATTAGCAACTCGGAGTCATAAATGTTTTTAGAACACCCTAGTGTAACGACGTTTATTTTATTCTTTTTAGTTGATTTTGTCCGCATGTTTAATTGCTTTGTTGGTCTTTGAATAAAGAGTCTAAAAACGCTTTGGTTTCAAATGGAATTAAATCATCTATGCCCTCGCCTACGCCTATGTAGCGAATAGGCACTTCGAGTTCATCAGAAATGCCAATTACGACACCTCCTTTTGCTGTGCCGTCCAACTTGGTTAAGATAAGTCCTGAGAGGGCTGTTGCTTCAGCAAATAATTTAGCTTGCATAAAGGCATTTTGGCCCGTACCGCCATCTAAAACTAAAAAAGTCTCGTGGGGTGCTTCTGGTATGATTTTTTTTACAACACGCTCAATTTTTGCCAATTCCTGCATCAAATTGGTGTTATTATGTAAGCGACCTGCAGTGTCTATCAACAGGACATCTATTTGCTCTTTCTTGGCGCGTTCGACAGCCGTAAATGCCACTGAGGCAGGGTCACTGCCCTCATGCAGACTGACAAATGGCACATGGGCTCTTTCGGACCAAAGTCGCAATTGATCTATGGCACCTGCACGAAATGTATCTGCAGCAGCCAACATAACTTTTTTACCTCGTTTACTGTGTTGATGAGCCAATTTACCAACGGTAGTTGTCTTGCCAGCGCCGTTAACACCTACTACCAATATGACCTGTAAACCGTCCTTATCGATTGCTTGAACTGGGTTGGCGTCTGTAACCAAAGAAAAAATTTCTTCATATAATAACTGGTCCAGCTCCTCAGTTTTTATGAATTTATCTCTAGCTACACGTTGCTTTAAACGATCTATGATTTTTTCTGTAGTGGATACACCAACGTCGGAAGTAATAAGTATTTCTTCAAGTTCTTCCAAAAAATCAGCATCTACCCTACTTTTACCAAGCACAACTTTTTTAAGCCGTTCTGTCCAAGCCTTTTTGGTTGCCGACAATCCAGATTGAAGTTTTTTAGATGATTTTGAAAAAAGCCCCATGGGTTAAAGGTACGTTTTGAGAATAAAAAAAGCCACAAGATTGTGGCTTATTGAGAATTTATATGCTTGATTTTACTTTTTAGATAACCAGTCATTCACCAATTCAGGTGCTAAAATGGTTTCTACATAAGTATATGCGCCAGATTTTTCACTACGTACCATTTTGATGGCTTTCGTAAGACGCTTTGATTTTGTTTGTAAGGTTGCTACAGTTTTCTTAGCCATAATTACTTAATTTCTTTGTGAACTGTCATACGCTTAAGTATCGGGTTGAATTTTTTAATTTCAATACGATCTGGTGTATTTTTTTTGTTTTTGGTGGTAATGTAACGTGAAGTACCTGCAAGACCTGAATCTTTGTGCTCTGTACATTCCAAAATAACTTGAACGCGATTTCCTTTTTTAGCCATTACATGTATTATTTAATAAGTCCTTGTGCGCGTGCTTCTTTCAAAACAGCAGGAAGGCCTTTTTTGTTAATGGTTTTGAGCGCCGATGTTGAAAGCTTGAGCGTTATCCACTTGTCTTCCTCAATAATGTAGAAACGCTTCTTGATAAGGTTGGCACCAAACTTACGCTTAGTTTTGTTCATGGCATGCGATACATTGTTCCCAACCATCGCTTTTTTGCCCGTTAATTCACACACTTTCGACATGACATTTTTTTAACAGGGTGCAAACTTAGGAAAATATGGTGTGTTAAAAAAATTTTTTAATTAAAGTTCAGATACTAATTTATTGTGTAATAATTCAAGTGCTTTGTTTGTGGTTTTGTGCAAGTTGCGTTCGCGGTGTTTTCCAAAGCAAAAAGTCTCTACATAGTTGATATTTGGAGTAATAATTGCGATAACAACGGTGCCTATTTCCGCATCTGAATCTCCTTTTTTAGGCCCAAAATTACCGGTAGTTGCAATAGCTACATCTGCGCCCGTTTGACGAATGACTCCTTTTGCCATAGCCAAAGCTACTTCTTCACTTACAACAGAGAAGCGATTTATTTTATCTTGAGAAACACCTAAAACAGTGCGTTTTACATCGTTAGAATAAGATACAATTGACCCTTTAAAAAAAGTGGAAGCGCCCGCATTTTTGGTAAATATAGAGGCTAATTTACCTCCTGTACAGCTTTCGGCAGTAGCAAGTGTCCATTTGTGTTTCACAAGTGTGTTCCCAATTTGCATTTCTATGGGCTGTTCTGATTCAAATCCAGTTATATGGGCTCCAATAATGGGATATAACGCATCAAAGAGGGTTTTAATTTCGGAATTCAATTGTACCGCATCTGTACCTTTTGCCGATAAACGTAAACGTACTCGCCCAAGGTTGGGCAAATAGGCTAACTTAATATGCTGTGGTAATGCGGATTCCCAATCGCTTATTTTTTCTGCAATAATACTTTCACCAAGTCCATAAGTCATCATCGTTTTGTGCACACGCACAGGTAAGGAAAAAGTTGCTTTTAACAACGGAATCATTTTTTCCTGTACCAAATGTTTCATTTCAAAGGGAACACCCGGGAGTGATACAAATACAGTCTCTCCTTTCTGCATCCACATACCCATGGCAGTTCCATGTGCGTTGAAAAGTTGGGTACAACTGGAGGGAAGCATGGCTTGACTCCTATTTAGGGCATTGACAGGTGCTTTTACATATTTTCGAAACAATTCTTCAATATGTGCCATAACATCTGGAAAGAAAGTCAAGGTATCATCAAAATATGCACACAAAGTGTGTTTGGTTATATCGTCTTTTGTTGGACCAAGCCCCCCTGTCATAACCACCAAATCAACTTGGTCTTGAGCAGTGGTAAAAGCATTTAAAATGGCTTCCTTGTTATCTGATATGGAATGTATTTGACGTACCTCAACACCAATATTATTAAGTATCTTTCCAAGATAAGTAGCGTTAGTATCCACTACTTGACCAATTAGAATTTCATCTCCTATTGTAATGATATCTGCACGCATTTATTTTACAATTAAGGAAAGGGCCTTTTGACCATTTAAATGACCTTCTAAGAGGTCATTTTTAACAACCTGGCTTACGCCAGCTGGGGTGCCTGTAAAAATAATATCACCAATTTTCAAAGTAAAATATTGGGAAGCATATGAGATGATTTGGTCAATAGACCACAACATTAGACCGGTGTGCGCTGCTTGAACTAACTCATCGTTTTTATAAAGGGAAAAGGAAAGTTTCTTCAAATCACCCAAGTCAGACTTGTCATACCATTTGCCAACAAATGCCGACCCGTCAAAAGCTTTTGCTTTTTCCCATGGTAGTCCTTTTGATTTGAGTTGTTGCTGAATATCTCGAGCAGTGAAGTCAATTCCCAAGCCTATTTGATCGTAGTATTTGTGTGCAAATTTGGTCTGAATGTGTTTTCCAATGCGATTTATACGCACTAAGACCTCAACTTCATGATGCACTTCATTTGAAAATTCAGGAATAAAAAAAGGTAGATTTGATTGTGCTATTGCAGTGTCGGGCTTAATGAAAATCACAGGCTCATCGGGACGTTCATTATCGAGTTCTTCTACATGCGCTGCATAATTTCTGCCTATACAAATAATCTTCATGCCTCGTTCATGGTTTCAAGACGAATTGCAGTGAGTACCTTTTTGGTATACCTTGGAAAGTCTGCATTCAATAACCAACTGAAATAACCTGGTTCACGTTGCAACACCTCTGCCACTTTCTTACCCTTGTGCTTTCCGAAGTTAAAAGTGGCGTCTCCATCGTTATCTACTATAACCAAACCTGCAAAATCAACACTTTTACTTCGCGTTGAAAAGGCACTTAATTTGGAAACATCGTTTTCGAGTTCGTCATATTTTTCAATTTGTGATTTCAACACTTCATAGGTTGCATTAGTATCAGCTGCAGCACTATGGGCATTGTCTAAAACTTTACCACAGTAAAATTTATAGGCAGCTGACAAGTTTCGCTTTTCCATTTTATGAAAAATGGTTTGTACATCTACCGTTAGGTATTTTTTAAAATCCACATCAATTTCAACACGCAGCATTTCCTCAGCAAGTAATGGAATATCAAAGCGATCGGAATTAAAACCTGCCAAATCTGATCCTTTTATCATGTTGTAAACATCTTTACCCAACTGTTTGAAAGTAGGTTCGTTAGCTACTTTTTCATCTGTAATTCCGTGAACAGCTGTAGTTTCTGGCGGAATGGGCATTTCAGGATTTACCAGCCATGTTTTTGATTCTTTATTTCCATTTGGAAAAATTTTTAAAATAGATATTTCCACTATCCTGTCTTTAGCGACATTTACTCCAGTTGTCTCTAAATCAAAAAAACATAAAGGGCGTTTGAGAGAAAGTTCCATATCAAATTGTTTGAGATTCGTCCCAGTTTTCAATAAGTTGTTTTAGGCGCAATAAAAACATACCCCCCATTGCACCATTAATTATTCTATGGTCGTAGCTGTGTGACACCATCATTTGCTGGCGTATGGCAATAACATCACCATTTTCGGTTTCCAAAACAGAGGGCACTTTGCGAATGGCCCCAAGTGCCAAAATAGCAAGTTGCGGTTGGTTGATAATAGGTGTACCTGTAAGGCTTCCGAACATACCTACATTTGTTACAGTATAGGTACCTTGTTGCACATCATCAGGATTTAGTGTATTGTTACGAGCGTTTGAAGCCAGCTCATGTACTTTCTTAGCAAGTCCAATAAGACTTAAGGTGTTGGTCTGTTTAATGACTGGAACAATTAAATTACCATCTGGTAGAGCTGTAGCCATACCCAAATTAATATCTTTTTTCTTAATGATAGTCGTACCTTCTAAAGTTGCATTGAGTAATGGAAATTCAGGAAGCACTTGTGCCACTAGGTGTAAAAAAATGGGGGTAAATGTTAGTTTAACCCCATGCTGACTAACAAATTGATTTTTAACCTTTTCGCGCCAATTCCAAAGTTTGGTAACATCGATTTCGATAAATGACTGTACATGTGCTGCGGTTTTAAGGCTATGCACCATGTGGTTAGAAATCATTTGTTCCATACGTGACATAGATACAACCTCATCTGTATCGTTTTTTACAGAAAATTCTGTTGAAGCTGCTGCTGGAGTTGCATTACTTTGGGTAGATGCATTTTGTAGGGTTGATTTAGCAGGTGCTTTCCTATTTTTCAAAAAAGCTAAAATATCTGCTTTGGTTACACGACCATCTTTTCCACTTCCAAGAACAGTGGCTAATTCTTGGTCTGAGATATTTTCCTGCTTGGCAATATTTTTTACAAGGGGAGAATAAAAGCGCTTTTGCCCTGCCACAACTGGGTTAACAGGCTTTATAATAGCTTGCGCTTGATGCATGTACTGCTGGGGGGAGTCTAATACTTTTTCAGGGGGCTTGGGTACAGGAGAAGGTACTGGATTAGGAATTGCCTTTGGAGTAGCTGCTGGAGCCAAATCCTGTGCAACCTCTTCCTCTGTTTCAATCAAGGCTAATGGGGCATCAACACCAACAACAGCATTAACAGGATGAAGAATTTCCTTTATAATGCCTGCATACTCGCTAGCAACTTCAGAATCAACTTTATCCGTTGCAACTTCTACTACGGCTTCATCAGCAGCTACAGTATCACCTACTTTCTTTAACCATTGTGTGATGGTAGCTTCAGAAACACTTTCACCCATTGAAGGTAAAACAAGCTGATAAATGGGCATGTTAATTTTTTTTTCAAAAGTACAAATTAATAGTGGCTTTGGCTATGACATAACCAGCACCTCTCCCTTGGCATTACTTGAAATACTTCCAACGGCGTGACTTTTGTCTGAACTTAAAAATTTATACGAAAAGTCGCCCTTGTGTTCATTCATAAAAGCAATCATTTCAGCAAATGAAATGGTATCAGGATCAAAGATAATTTCCGTTTGCCTGTTTTTGTGTTCTAAAACGTCTTTTATTCCAGAAGTATGCATAAATAAAACGTTTTTGTTAACCCCTATTTTTAAATCTAATTCATCTGAAACAAGCCAATAGCAGTAAGGCTGTTTTTTTTTAATTATTGAGTGTGTCCCACGCATTCGTTTTAAATAGCTAAAAATATTAGTTGCCAATTTAATCCAAACCTTTACAAGTCTTGAGACATGAAAATGCTTGTTATAAAAATAGTTCATAGCCTCACGAAACATAAGTTGGTAGGCAAAATCTTTTGGCGTACTTTCTCCCTTAAAGTGAATAACCGTAATGTCAGCATTGTAATAATTTTGTTTTCCCAATTGTAAGGATCTATAACTCAAATCAATATCATCAGAATACATAAAACAAGCTTCGTCAAACCCATTCAGCTCACGATAATGTTCCGTACGCATAAACATAAAAGCACCTACCAATATTTCTGTTGGTCCAGATTTATCTTTTGGAAGACGCATATTATAATATTTGCCAAATAATTTGGGAGCTATTTTATAGAGGCCTGAAACTTTAGAAAAAGCCACAGCCGGGGTTGGAATACCTCGCTTTGACTCCTTTAAAAAAGTACCTGAGCCATCAATAAGCTTAGGGCCCATTATGGCCACTTCCTTGTTATTGTCCATAAAAGATATCGCCTTGGTAAATGTATCCTCCGCGACTATTGTATCAGGGTTAAGAATGCACAAATACGTTCCTTTGGCTTGGGATACACCAATATTATTTCCTTTCGGAAACCCTACATTTTCTTGGTTAAGAATTTGTTTTACTTGAGGAAACTGCTTTGAAATCCACGCAGCACTTCCATCAACAGAAGCATTGTCAACCAAGATTACTTCTGCGTCTAAATTTTTGATTGCAGCCAAAACACTCTGCAAACAAATGTCAATGAAGTATTTAACATTGTAATTTAGAATAACAACTGTTAACTGCATGATTAATTTTTCATTGAAATTTCAAATGGAATCCGCTGACTAATACTTCTACCAAGTGTCAGTTCATCGGCATATTCAAGCTCATCACCAATGCCAATGCCACGAGAAATAGCAGAAAAGCGTAGCTTAAACATATTGAGCTTTTTAAAAATATAGTAGTTTGTTGTATCTCCTTCCATGGTGCTGCTCAGTGCAAAAATAATTTCTTCAATATTTTCGTTTTCAACACGAGATATTAAAGCATCTATATTAAGTTGCTGTGGTCCAATGCCTTCCATGGGTGCAATTTTACCACCCAAAACATGGTATAATCCTTTAAATTGACCAGTAGATTCTATTGCCATAACATCTCTAATATCTTCAACCACACATATAATATTACGCTCGCGCATCGGGCTTGAACAAATATTACATTGTTCTTTGTCCGATATGTTGTGGCATGTAGTGCAATAACGTATTTGCTCGCGCAATGTTGCGATGGCACCAGAAAGGCGCTCGCTAAAATCCTCAGGTTGACGCAACAAATGGAGGACAATTCGAAGAGCAGACCGTCTACCTATTCCTGGAAGTTGTGCAATTTCATCTACTGCTTTTTGAACTAAAGAAGACGGAATTTCCATATTCAAAAATACACTATTTAAACAATAGTCACATACGCTATATTTGACAAAAAAAGAGATGGCCGCGCAAATGCTGATATTTTGTCTTTTGGTATACATTACTTTATTGTATGGCATCTCAAATTTGGCAGGAAACAGCAATAGCAATGTTACTTTTTTTACTGCTGATAAAAAGGCTCCATGGTATATTGTTGCGTTTGGAATGATAGGTGCAACACTCTCTGGTGTGACATTTATATCTGTCCCCGGTTGGGTGGCAAGTACACAAATGAGTTACGTACAAATGGTATTGGGCTATGCCGTTGGTTATTTGTGTATTGGCACTATTTTGTTGCCACTTTATTACAAATTGAATGTGATTAGCATTTATACTTATTTGCTACATAGGTTTGGTGTAAAAAGTTATCGAACTGGAGCTGCTTTTTTTGTTTTATCCAGAGTAATAAGTACGAGTTTTCGTCTTTTTTTGTTATTAAAAGTATTGCATTGGCTTGCTTTAGATGAACTGAGCGTTCCATTTTGGCTAAGTGCAGCAGTGGGGATACTTGGAATATGGATATACACCAAAAAAACGGGTATTAAAACCATCATATACACCGACATCGCCCAAACAATCTGTATGCTTATTGCCTTGGTTATTAGTGCTTATGTATTGTTTTTTGAGCTGCAACTCAGCACCCAATCTTTGTTAACATGGTGGCATTCACAACCCAACACACAAATATTTTTCTGGGAGGACTGGGGCAGCAGTCAACACTTTGTGAAACAATTTTTTGCTGGAGTACTCATTGCATTTGCCATGACAGGGCTTGATCAAGAAATGATGCAGAAAAATTTAAGCTGTAGGTCTCTGAAAGATGCCAAAAAAAACATGTTTTGGTTTACCATTGCATTGGTTTTAGTGACCGTATTATTTTTAGTTCTTGGAGTGCTGTTAAGTGCATACGCACAATCCAAGGGAATATCAGCTAGCGGAGACGATCTTTTTCCAATGATAGCTACCCAGTCAGGCTTGGGACCATTTATAGCATATGCTTTTATTTTTGGACTTATTGCGGCGGCTTTTAGCAGTGCCGACAGTTCCCTTACATCCCTAACAACAAGTGTAAGTATTGATTTATGGGGAATTAAAACTGGAGAAAAAGGAATTAAACAGCGAAAAAAAAATCACATCGTAATGGCCTTTGTCTTGTGGTTGTGTATTGTACTTTTCCATTATGTTGTTAAAAATGAAAGTGTGATTGCACAATTACTACTTTTTGCCGGTTATACTTACGGTCCTTTATTGGGTTTGTTTCTTTTGGGTATTTTTTCAAAACTTCAAATAAGGGATGCGTTAGTGCCTTACTTATGTGTTGGCGCCCCAATAATATCTTATGGTATTACTGCACTTTGCAAAACAAAATTTGGCTTTGACTTTGGCTTTTTTGTATTGGCATTAAATGGTGCTATTTCAACACTACTGTTTTGGGTTTCGGGCATTGGACTACCAGTGTATAAGTGCACTTCCCCAAGTGAATCCACTTCCAAAAGCGGCAAGTAGTACCCTGTCGTCTTGCTTTATTTTACCCTCAGCCCACGCTTCAGACATCGCTATTGGAATAGATGCAGCTGTGGTATTACCATAACGCATAATATTGTTGTAAACTTGGTCGTCTCGCAGGCTAAATTTCTTTTGTACAAATTGTGCAATACGCAAATTGGCTTGATGCGGAATAAATAAATCTATGTCGGTTGTGTTTTTCCCGTTTTTCTGCAATGCCTCTTGAATCACTTGACTAAAACGAACTATTGCATTTTTGAACACCAGCTGCCCGTTCATATAAGGATGATATCGCATATCGTCTTCATCATAATTTTCTACAATTTCAGATATCCATCGCTTGGTACTTGGTCCGATAATCGTCAATTCTTCAGCATATTTTCCTTCAGAATATAAATGTGTTGATTGAATCCCTTTCGTCGAGTCATACTCACGCGTAAGCACTGCGGCTCCAGCACCATCCCCAAAAATAACAGAAACTGTACGGCCGCGTGTAGTGAAATCCATACCGCCCGAATGGTATTCTGAACCCACAATTAGTATATTCTTATACATACCCGTTTTAATGAACTGATCAGCAACAGAAAGACCATAAATAAATCCAGAACATTGATTTCTTATATCAAGTGCAGGACAAGTTCCCATACCCATAAGATCCTGTAATAAAACACCTGAACCAGGAAAATATAAATCAGGGCTTAGTGTGGCGAAAATTACAAGATCAATATCATCTTTTGAAATGCCGGATCTTTCAAGTGCCATTTCAGAAGCCTTAACGCCCATGGAGGCGGTACCTTCACCAGAATCTTTTTTAATGAGTCGACGTTCTTTTATTCCAGTTCGCTCAGTAATCCATGCATCATCGGTATCCATAAGTTTAGACAGATCATCATTGGTAACTATATTTTCTGGCACATAATGTCCGAGACCTACTATACGTGATTGATACATGTTTATTTAAATTTAAAGTTAATAAACGAAAAATTAATGATAAAAAAAAGAAGGTGCAACAACCACGATGCACCTTCGAACAACTTAACCAAAATTAAACAAACCAATAAAAGGTATGTGTATTCAAAAGAGTTTCATAGCAATTTTCTCCGCAACAATATTTTGTTGATTGAATACTCTACAAATATAAAAATGTTTAATAAAAAATCAAATTAATTAAACAAAAAAATAATTATGCCATAGTGTCACTATTTTGAATTTGGTACTTTTTTTGGTTAATTATTAAAAAAAATAATTATGTCATCAGGTAAAATAAATGTTGCAGTAGAAAATATTTTTCCATTAATAAAGAAATTCCTTTACAGCGACCATGAAATCTTCTTACGAGAACTAATATCAAATGCTACGGACGCCACATTAAAACTCAAGCATCTAACCAATATTGGGGAAGCCAAAGTGGAATATGGAAATCCGATTATTGAGATTAAAGTAGACAAAGAAAACAGAACATTACATGTCATTGACCAAGGGTTAGGCATGACATCTGATGAGGTTAATAAGTATATAAACGAAGTTGCTTTTTCCGGAGCTGAAGAATTTATTAATCAATACAAAGACAGTGCTAAAGACAGTGGTATCATAGGTCATTTTGGTCTTGGTTTTTATTCTGCATTTATGGTAGCAGAAAAAGTTGAAATCATCACAAAATCACATACTGATGCCCCAGCCAGCCATTGGAGTTGTGACGGCTCACCAGAATACACCTTAGTGGAACATGACAAAACAACACGTGGTACTGAAATCATTTTACATATTGATAAGGATTCCGATGAATTTTTGGAAGAAACACGCATAACCAGTTTATTGACCAAATACAATAAGTTCATGCCAATTCCAATTAAGTTTGGAACCAAAGAGGAAACGCACCAGGAAGGCGAAGGAGACGACAAAAAAGAAATTAAAGAAACTGTTGATAATATTGTAAATAACCCAAGTCCTGCTTGGACCAAAAAACCAAGCGATTTAAAAGACGAAGAATACAAGTCTTTCTACAGGGAATTATACCCAATGCAATTTGAGGAGCCTCTGTTTCATATTCACCTCAATGTAGATTATCCGTTTAACTTGACAGGAATACTCTATTTTCCAAAATTGAACAATGACCTCAACATACAAAAAGATCGCATTCAATTATATCAAAATCAGGTTTTTGTTACTGATAATGTTGAAGGAATAGTTCCGGAATTCCTAACCATGTTAAGAGGGGTAATTGATTCGCCAGATATTCCACTAAATGTTTCTCGAAGCTACTTACAAGCAGATGGCGCTGTGAAAAAAATCAGTAACTATATTACCAAAAAAGTAGCTGATAAACTACAATCCATATTTAAGAGAGATAGAGAAAATCTGGAGCAAAAATGGAATGATATTAAGGTTGTTATTGAATATGGTATGCTTTCAGAGGATAAGTTCTTTGATAAGGCAAAAAAATTCAATCTCTTTCCAACTACAACGGGTAGTTATTTAACACTTGACGAGTTAAAAGAGCAAACAAAAGATGCACAAACAGATAAGGACGGAAAGTTAATTCAGCTTTATGCTGCCAATGTTGACGAACAACACGCATACATTGAAGCAGCAAAAGCTAAAGGATATACGGTGCTATTGCTTGATTCCCCAATAGTAGGACATCTATTACAAAAATTAGAGCAAGAGGATGATAAGCTTGGTTTTGTCCGTGTCGACAGTGACCACATAGATAAACTTATTGCAAAAGATGAACCACAATTATCCAAACTTTCTGATGAACAAAAAGAGGCACTCAAACCTATGATTGAAAACGTGGTGCCTAAAGAGCAATATACGGTTCAATTAGAAGCTATGAATAGTGAAGCAGCGCCTTTTATGATTACACAGCCTGAGTTTATGCGTCGTATGAAAGAGATGCAGCAAACAGGCGGCGGCGGTATGTTTGCTGGTGGATTCCCAGAAATGTATCAATTGGTGGTCAATGTGAATCACCCATTGGTAAGTCAGATTTTAGAAACCAAGACCAAAAAGAAACAAGAGCGACTGATTAAACAGTCACTAGATTTGGCACGTTTGTCTCAGTCTTTACTTAAAGGAGAGGAGCTTACGGCTTTCATTCAACGAAGCTTTGAAATGATAAAATAAATGCGTTTTTATCAACAAGGATAATCCCTCACTTTTACAAGTTGAGGGATTTTTTTTATTTTCACTAAAAACAACCTTCCAACACCTTGTTTTTTAGTTACAAAAAAGAAACACCTAAAAACATAAACCTCAAACGTGAAAACAATGCTTGAGTTATTTAATGCCTTTATGCCCGAACTTCCAGATGCTACGATAAAATATTATCCCAATTTTATTAAGGCAAAAGAAGCTGATAAGCTTTTTGAATTATTGATTGATCAAATACCTTGGCGCAATGATCCAATAACGTTGTTTGGAAAAACTTACCCACAGCCCCGCATGACCTCATTGCATGGTCATACAACTGACTCTTATAGCTATTCTAACATTGTAATGCAACCCAAACCCATGAGCAATACCTTATTGGATATTGAGAAAAAACTGAAAGCGTTTACAGATGAAACATTCACCACGGTGTTATTAAATCTTTATCGTGATGGCAATGATAGTAATGGCTGGCATGCAGATAACGAAAAAGAATTGGGCAAGAACCCGGTAATTGCTTCAGTTAGCCTTGGGGCTCCAAGGTTTTTTAGCCTTAAACACAATACAAAAACATCTCAAAGACTAAAAATAGAACTTTCGCATGGAAGTTTGTTGCTAATGGAGGGTACCACACAACATTTCTGGAAACATCAAATTGCAAAAACAGCAAAAGTAGTAGCGCCACGCATTAATTTAACCTTTAGAAAGGTGCTTACAGCGCGTTAAGTTTGTCGATAAGTTCGCTACCTTTTATTTCCAAATCATTGATGATTGCTCGGTAATGCGCACGTTTATTTTCAACACCCTTTTCATGCACAAGACTGCTAAAGGCGTCAAAGGCATTAATGGCTTCATCAATTATTGCAGCTGTTTTTGACTTATCTATTTCAGTATTGACTTTTTCAATATCCATTGCCATTTCAATGATTTCTCCTAGCACATGGTTTATGTCTTTTTTAAGGTCGCGAATATTTGCCATAGCATTAAGTTTAGTTAGGTCCAGAAAATTGTACAAAGTTTCTTGGCGTTTCATATAGAGTTACAGACAAATCATGTGCAGCTGTAATATGTGGTCTTAATTTATTCCAAATCACTACAGCTATATTCTCGGCCGTGGGTATAAGTGTTGCGAAATCAGGTACTTGTTCGTTTAGGTTTTTATGGTCAAAGACGTCTTCTATATGCGTTTTGATTAAATCTTTTAAAACTTTCATATCCATCACATAGCCTGTTTCAGGATCAATATTACCTGTTACAGAAACAACGAGTTCATAATTATGCCCATGATAGTAAGGGTTGCTACACTTATCAAAAATTTCCTCGTTTTTAGCATCAGACCAGTCTTTTCTATAAAGGCGGTGAGCGGCATTAAAATGTGCCTTACGACTTACGGTTACTTTATTCATTGCAATTTTATTTGTTCGTAAAACTTCTCAAAAATAATAATAAACCAAACAGTGTAATTTTCAGGCTGATTTTGGATATTTTCACGGACGGCATCGACAGGCATCCATCTCCAATCAGCTACCTCCTTTGGGTTAATATCGGGGGTGTCATTGAATTGTCCAATCATTATGTGATCAAGCTCATGCTCGGTGAGTCCATTATTAAATGGAGCTTTGTAGATAAAAGAAGTTACCTCAAGTAAGTCGGTAACAAATCCCATTTCTTCTTGTAAGCGCCGCTTACCGGCTGCGATATTGGTTTCCCCATCACGCTGGTGACTACAACAGGTATTGGTCCATAAGCCAGGAGAATGGTATTTATGAAATGCTCGTTGCTGTAGCATTAATTCACTTTTGTCATTTAGTATGAAAACAGAAAAAGCACGATGAAGTACGCCTTTTTCGTGGGCTTCCATCTTGGGCATCAACCCAATGGGCTGATCATTAGTATCAACTAAAATTACCTGTTCTTCCATATAAAAATTAAAAGTACAAAAAATGCAGTGGTAAAGCGGTAGTTTGTTAAATGAACGTATTTTTACCACCATGAGTTTTTTGGAAGAAATCGCACGCCGACGCACATTTGGAATTATTTCCCATCCCGATGCAGGTAAAACTACACTTACGGAAAAGTTGTTACTGTTTGGAGGTGCGATTCAAGAAGCAGGTGCGGTTAAATCTAATAAAATAAAAAAGGCTGCTACTAGTGACTTTATGGAAATTGAGCGTCAAAGGGGTATTTCAGTAGCTACATCCGTTTTGGCCTTTTTGTACAAAGACAAAAAAATCAACATCCTCGACACTCCAGGTCACAAAGACTTTGCAGAGGATACCTATCGTACTTTGACTGCTGTTGATAGTGTGATTGTAGTAATTGATGTTGCTAAGGGAGTCGAAGAACAAACCGAAAAGCTTGTTGAAGTATGCCGCATGCGAAACATTCCAATAATTGTATTCATCAACAAGTTAGACCGCGAGGGTAAAGACGCTTTTGATCTACTAGACGAATTAGAAAAAAAACTAGGGCTTGTTACCGTACCCTTAAGCTTTCCCATTGGAATGGGCTACGACTTTCAAGGAATATACAACCTGTGGAACGAAAATATTCGCTTATTTGAGGGAGAGCAAAAAACCACCATTAGCCAAAGTAATCTTATTGAACATATAGATAACCCAGAACTAGAAACTGCTATCGGTTCCAGTGCCAAAGAAACCTTATTGGAAGAATTAGAATTGGTACGAGAAGTATACCCTAGCTTTGATCGTGAGGCATACTTAAATGGTGAACAGCACCCTGTATTTTTTGGGTCAGCATTAAATAACTTTGGTGTACAAGAGTTACTAGACTGCTTTGTTGACATAGCACCTCCTCCCATGTCTAAAGACAGTGAGGAACGCACCATTGCTCCCGATGAAAAAGATTTTTCTGGTTTTGTATTTAAAATACACGCCAACATGGATCCAAAACATCGCGATCGTCTGGCTTTTATTAAAATTGTTTCTGGAACCTTTGCACGTAATGTGCCCTATTTACACGTACGCCAAAAGAAAAAACTGAAATTTAGTAGTCCAAATGCATTTTTTGCAGACAAAAAAGAAATTGTAGATATATCTTACCCAGGCGATATTGTGGGACTCCACGACACAGGTAATTTTAAGATTGGAGACACACTAACTTCAGGAGAGCAAATTCACTTTAAAGGAATTCCAAGTTTTTCGCCAGAACACTTTAGGTATATCAACAATGCAGATCCAATGAAAGCGAAGCAGTTAAACAAAGGTATCGACCAATTGATGGATGAAGGTGTAGCTCAATTATTTACCCTTGAACTCAATGGTCGTAAGGTTGTAGGTACTGTAGGAGCACTGCAATTTGATGTAATTCAATACCGACTAGAACACGAATATGGAGCAAGTTGCACATATGAAAACCTAAATGTACACAAGGCCTGTTGGATCGAAGTAAATGAAGGTGGTGACGCCGACTTTACTGAATTTAAACAAACCAAATCCAAGTTTTTAGCAAAGGACAAACAAGGACAGTTGGTATATTTAGCTGACTCAGCATTTTCGTTGCAAATGACCCAAAGTAAATATCCTAAAGTCTTATTTCATGCAACATCAGAATTTTAATTTCAAGAAAGAATTTTTGCAATTAAATGAAATGATAGGATTTAATTCAAAAATTTAGAATTTAATTGACTGACGATGGCCTCAACTTCTATATTTCTAACTTTTTTTTCTATAATCGTAGGCGAACTCTGCCTTAAATCACAGTTTTTTATCGAGCAGCGCTCACATGTTAGGCCAACATCTTTAGTTTTTATGCTTTTATCTTCTAAAAATGATAGCCTTCGACTCAACTGCTTATTTATTAATAATCCAATGCTTATACTTCTGTACTGATTACCCTTAAACGGATCTTTTGTAGCAGAAGTAAGCACCAAATACTTTGTTTTGTCAGTAATGTAGTTAGAAATTTGAACATCAAATTCATGTGCTTTTTTACTTAAACTAATTTTTTTTAAGACACTTAGAGAAACCCAACGTCGACAATAATGCTCGTTTGATTCATTGGCTCGTGGTGAATGTTGGTGCGATAAATGGAGTTCTTTTGTTAAATCAAATTTATCACTACCCGACTTGTGGGCAAATCGTAAAAAAAACAAATTATATATATTAAATTCTTTAGCTAAAATATTGGTCAAGCGCTGGTAAAAGGACTCGGGAGAAGCATTGTAATTCTCCATTATTTCAGTGAATATTTTTTTATCGAAATTACGTTTTTCAAAAAAAGCCTTCAATTGGGAAGTTAATCTGACTTTTGGTATAATCAATGCTCCTGCAAAATAGGAGGCGTAGAAATTATTGAGAACCTCATCAAAAATTCTAAACTTAATCCAAGGGAACGTATATAACCTAGACTCAATATTCATAAAATTATATGCAATTTCTTTGGCATAAATAAATGTACGCTGTGCCTCATTAATACCATTTGCCAATAATAAAGTTCTAGTTTTTGGAATAAACACAGAACGTAAATTGACTAAGGCTTCATCTTTACTAAGTTCATTCTCATTAATATTATATCCGTATTCCTCTACTAAAATTTCCAATAATTCATTTGATGAAACAGGTTTGGATAAATCTATTTGATAAGCCTTAGAAAACATTTTTACCTCATTTTCTAAATCATCAAAATAATTGTTGTTGGCTTCTTGATATGAACGAACAGAGGCAAGAAAAAAACTTTCTCGACTGAGATTATAATTTTGAGCTATTTTAATTATTGTACTTATAAATGCGTTAACCTTAGAGGGAGCATTCGCAATGATATCAATCAAATTACTTTCCTTAATTCCAAAAATATCTAATGGTATTTCATTTAGAATATTAGACTTTAAAATCTCTCCAACTGGTGCTAGGTTCTTATCCAGTTTTAACGAAACCATTTCATCATAGGGTACATCTAGTACTTCTGATAAAACAATGATTTTTTCTGGTTTTGGATATTTTTTTCCTTTCTCAATTTCATTGAGATATGATTTGGAAAGGCCAGAAAGCTTGGAAAGGCCAAAAAGGGATAAATTTTTATCAATTCTTATCTGCTTAAGTTTTAGACCAAAAATTAACTTAACATAACTTTTTTCCATTTGATAAATATAAATAAAATGAGTAAACAATTTGCGAAAATATATTTTTAGCGAACGTTCGCTTGTTTTTTTAAAAACTTTGTTTTAATATTGTTTACCTAAATCTTACATATGAAACAATTAGAATATTCACGAGTTACGTTTCCAGAAACGGTAAGTAATTTATATCCCGAACTACTAACAGAAGAGGCAATAAAGTTTATTGCGGACTTACAAGATAATTTTAACGAGTCAAGACTGGAGCTGTTAAAAGCTAGAAAGGAAAAACAGAAGGAGTTTGACAAAGGCAATGTTCCCTGTTTTGAAAAAGACACCAATGACATCAGAGAAAGTGAATGGGTAGCAAATGAAATACCACATGATTTACAGGACAGAAGAGTAGAAATCACAGGGCCGGTAAACAGAAAAATGGTTATAAATGCCCTAAATTCTGGTGCAAAAACGTTTATGGCAGACTTTGAAGACAGTAATTCCCCTACATGGGAAAACACTATGCAAGGACAACAAAATTTAAAAGATGCCAATAGGAAAACAATCGAATTCATAGATCCAAAAACAAGGAAATTATATGAATTAAACGATGAAACAGCAGTACTTATCGTGAGGCCTAGAGGATTGCATCTAAATGAGAGACACATGAAAATAGATGGCTGTGATGTTTCTGGCAGTTTGATTGATTTTGGGCTTTATGTTTTTCACAACCATAAAGTACTTAGCAAGCAAAAAACGGCACCTTACTTCTACCTTCCAAAGTTGGAACATTACAAAGAAGCGAGGTGGTGGAACAATGTTTTTGAGTATACTCAAGAATACTTAGGTCTGCCTATTGGAACTCTTAAAGCTACTGTTTTGATAGAAACAATAACCGCGAGTTATCAGTTAGATGAAATCATTTACGAGCTTAAAGACCATATTGTTGGGCTGAATTGTGGACGATGGGATTATATATTTTCTTATATCAAAAAATTTAGAAACCATCCAGATTTTGTCGTTCCAAATCGTGATCAAGTAACAATGACAACTCCATTCATGGATGCATATTCAAAACTTGTTATACAGCGATGTCACAAACGTGGAATTTTAGCAATCGGTGGTATGGCCGCTCAAATTCCAATTAAAGATAATATTGATGCGAATGCTGCTGCAATTGAAAAAGTTCGAAAAGACAAAGAACGCGAAGTTAAAAATGGACATGATGGAACTTGGGTTGCACATCCAAAGCTTGTAGACGTAGCCATGAATGAGTTCAATAAATACATGCCCAAACCAAATCAACTGCATGTACTTAAGGAAGACTTAGTTGTATCCGAGCAAGAATTAATCGCCCTGCCTGAGGGTACCGTAACGGAAGATGGAATACGAAAAAACATAAATGTAGGAATCCTATATATTGAAGCTTGGTTAAGAGGCCATGGCGCAGTTGCACTTTACAACTTAATGGAAGACGCAGCAACTGCGGAAATATCAAGAACTCAGGTTTGGCATTGGCTAAAAAATAAAGTAAAACTCGACGACGGCAGGTATTTTACCAAAAGTTTATACCTAGAAATTTTTGACGATGAAATTGAGAAAATAATTCGTCAAACTGAAATAAACAATTTCACGGAAAACAAATTTAAATTGGCAACTGGTTTATTTAATCAGTTGGTGATTTCTGATCATTTTGAAGAGTTTCTAACATTAGAGGCTTACAAACATATTTAAATAGTATTATTATAAATCGAAAAATTAATTAACCATTAACTCCCCAAATAAATGAAAACCCCAACACAATGTAATTTCAGAACTACTTTGGAAGTAGTTGAAAATTTAAAAGAAAAATCTGGAAATAATTGGAGTAACATCAACCCAGAAATAGCTGCAAGAATGGCTAGACAAAATAAATTTAAAACTGGATTGGATATTGCTAAATACACGGCAAGTATCATGCGTAGAGACATGAGGGAATACGATTTAAATCCTTCTAATTATACCCAATCATTAGGGTGCTGGCATGGCTTTATAGCCCAGCAGAAAATGATTGCAATAAAAAAACATCACAAAACTACTTGTGGTAAATACCTCTATCTCTCAGGTTGGATGGTTGCTGCTCTGCGATCAGAGTTTGGACCCCTTCCTGATCAATCCATACACGAAAAAACTGCCGTTCCAAACCTCATAAAAGAGATTTACGATTTTCTACGGCAAGCCGATGCAATCGAACTCAACGATTTATTTAGAAGATTAGAAAGCGGTGAGGACGTACAAGATGAAATCACAAACCACCAAACGCATATTGTTCCAATTATTGCAGACATTGATGCCGGATTTGGAAATGAGGAAGCCACTTATTTACTGGCAAAAAAAATGATTGAAGCAGGGGCTTGTGCTATCCAGATTGAAAATCAAGTTTCCGATGCAAAACAATGTGGACATCAGGATGGTAAAGTTACCGTACCCCACGAGGACTTCATTGCGAAATTAAATGCTGTTCGTTATGCATTTTTAGAGTTAGGCGTAGATGAAGGAGTAATCGTTGCCCGAACAGATTCTGAAGGGGCAGGATTAACACAAAAATTACCTGTATCTAAAAAGCAAGGTGATTTAGCATCTAAATACTTAGATTTTATAAAGGCTAACGAAATTAACTTTGAAAATGCCAAGCAAGATGATGTCTTGCTAAAAAGAGGAGGAAAATTGGTACGTCCAGAAAGATTACCAAACGGTTTGTATAAGTTTAAAGAAGGAACGAACATAGATCGCGTAGTTTTAGACTGTATTACAAGTTTACAGAACGGAGCAGATTTATTATGGATTGAAACGCCCACGCCAAATTTGAAGCAAATAACCCATATGGTAAGCAGGATAAGAGAAGTGGTTCCTAACGCAAAATTGGTATACAACAATTCTCCATCCTTTAATTGGACATTAAATTTTCGCAACCAAATTTATGATGAAATGACTCAGGAAGGAAGTAATATGTCTTGTTATGATAAGAATAATTTAATGGATGCTAAATATGACGGCTCTGAATTGTGCAAACGAGCTGATGAAAAAATCAAGTTTTTTCAAAAAGAAGGATCTGAGAAAGCCGGTATTTTTCATCACTTAATTACATTACCAACTTATCATACAACATCATTGCATATGAATGATTTATCAGAAAGCTACTTTGGAGAAGAAGGAATGCTTGGTTATGTTAGAAACGTACAGAGAAAAGAAATACGCAAAGGCGTGGAGTGCGTTAAACACCAGAGAATGGCAGGTTCTGACCTAGGAGATGATCACAAAGTGTTTTTTGCTGGCGAAAAGGCGCTTAAAGCCGGTGGCGAAAAGAATACATCTAGTCAATTTGATACTAACACCAAAGAAACCAAGACGAATAATAAAAATGATTTAAAAAAGATACGTCTAGATGTTATCTAGTTTATAAACAAAATCAAAAGCTGCTTTCATGCCTTTTTATTATTAGATAAGCTTTTTGCAGCAACTTAATTTTTACTGGTTTTAATTTCTAAATGAGTTAAATGAAAAATCAAATATATTTGAACTAAAAGACGTTCTACGCCTCCCCTGTTGGACCGAAATTTAAGGGAATTGTAGGCTGTTCGTAGTCATTGATTTCACCATGAGATTTCTCAAAGCGCTGAACATTTTCGTGAAGCGCTTTGAGAAATCTTTTTGCATGTTGTGGAGTAAGGACAATTCGGGAACGTACCTTGGCCTTTGGAATACCAGGCATTATATTAATAAAATCAACAACAAACTCTGACCCAGAGTGATTGATAATTGCCAAGTTTGAATAGGTGCCTTGTGCCGTTTCCGGATCAAGCTCAATATTAATACTTCCGTCTTTTTTTGTCTTATCGCTCATTAGATATCAGCACTTAACGATTTTTCTGCTATAAGCGCTTCATATTCGTCCGTGTAACCAACAATGATGTCATTATAAGCGCGGTTACCCGTACCTGCTGGAATCTTATGACCTACAATTACATTTTCTTTCAAGCCTTCCAAGGTATCTACCTTACCTGCTACTGCAGCTTCGTTCAATACTTTGGTTGTCTCTTGGAATGATGCTGCCGAAATAAACGACTTGGTCTGAAGAGAGGCTCTTGTGATACCTTGTAGTATTGGTGTTGCTGTAGCATTTACGGCATCACGCGCTTCAACTAGGTTTTTGTCTTCACGTTTGAGCAATGAATTCTCATCACGTAATTGACGCGCGGTGATAATTTGACCTGCTTTAAGGTTTTCAGAATCCCCTACTTCAATTACTACTTTCTGACCGAATAACGCATCGTTTTCAGCGATAAAGTCAGACTTGTGTACCAATTGATTTTCTAAGAAAGTTGTATCTCCAGAGTCCTCAACACGCACTTTACGCATCATCTGACGAACAACTACCTCAAAATGCTTATCATTGATTTTCACTCCTTGCAAACGATATACTTCTTGAACTTCGTTTACCAAGTATTGTTGTACGGCAGATGGGCCTTTAATAGACAAGATATCATTTGGTGTTATAGCACCGTCAGACAATGGCATACCAGCTTTCACAAAGTCGTTTTCTTGAACTAGTATCTGGTTAGAAAGCTTCACAAGGTATTTCTTAACGTGACCAGTTCTAGACTCAACTATGATTTCTCTGTTACCACGTTTAATTTTACCAAATGTGACTACACCATCAATTTCAGAAACTACAGCTGGGTTAGAAGGGTTACGTGCTTCAAAAAGCTCGGTAACTCGTGGCAAACCACCTGTAATATCGCCTGATTTTGCAGACTTACGTGGAATCTTAACAAGAATTTTACCATTTTCAATCTTCTCGCCATCATCAACCATGATGTGAGCACCAACCGGAAGGTTGTAAGACTGTAACGTATTGCCTTTATTATCCTTAATCAAAAGAGTAGGAATAACTTTTTTGTTTCTTGATTCAGATATTACTTTCTCTTGGAAGCCTGTTTGTTCATCAATCTCAACTTGGAAAGTAACTCCTTGCTCGATGTTTTCGTAACCAATAACACCTGAAAACTCAGAAATTATAACTCCGTTATATGGATCCCACTGGCAAATTACATCGTCTGTATTGATTTTCTGTCCGTCTTTGACAAAGATAAATGAGCCATAAGGGATGATATTGGTACTCAACACAATACCAGTATTCTTATCTACCAATTTGATTTCCGAAGTACGAGAGATGACAATCTTAACAGCGTTACCATCATTATCCTTGCCATCGACTGTTTTAAGATCCTCAATTTCAGCAACTCCATCAAAACGAGCTACCAATTTATTTTCCTCAGAAATGTTTCCTGCAATACCTCCAACGTGGAAAGTACGTAGTGTAAGCTGTGTACCTGGCTCACCGATTGATTGAGCAGCGATAACTCCAACTGACTCACCCTGCTGTACCATTTTTCCAGTAGCTAAGTTGAGCCCATAACATTTTGCACAAATACCTTTCTTAGCTTCACATGTAAGTGGTGAACGCACTTCCACACTTTCTAATGGAGATTCTTCAATTGCTTTAGCATGTGCATCTTCTATTAACTCACCTGCAGCAACCAAAACATCACCTGTAAGTGGGTGAATTACGTCGTTTAAAGAAACTCGTCCAACAACACGATCACCAATGGACTCAACAATTTCTTCATTTTTCTTGAGCGCTGACACTGATAGTCCACGTAGTGTACCACAGTCTACAGAGTTTACGATAACGTCTTGTGCAACATCGTGCAAACGACGGGTTAAGTAACCTGCATCAGCTGTTTTTAAAGCCGTATCAGCAAGTCCCTTACGAGCACCGTGAGTTGAGATGAAATATTCTAAAATTGACAATCCTTCTTTAAAGTTAGAAAGAATCGGGTTTTCAATAATTTCACCGCCACCAGCATTTGATTTTTTAGGCTTAGCCATCAAACCTCGCATTCCTGTTAACTGTCGGATTTGTTCTTTGGAACCTCGTGCACCTGAATCCAACATCATATATACAGAATTAAACCCTTGCTGATCTTCGCTAATTCGTTTCATTGCGAGTTCTGTAAGCATAGCATTTGTAGAAGTCCAAATGTCAATTACCTGGTTGTATCGTTCGTTATTGGTAATAAGCCCCATGTTGTAGTTGGCAATAATACCATCAACTTGGTCATTGGCTTGATCAATAAGTTCTGTCTTTTCTTGTGGAATGATAATATCACCAAGGCTAAAAGACAATCCCCCTTTGAATGCAAAAGAGAATCCCATGTCTTTTATCTTATCTAAGAAATCAGCAGTTTCTGGAACGCTTGTTACCTTCAAAATATTGCCAATAATACCACGAAGTGATTTTTTTGTCAATACTTGATTGATGTAACCTGCTTTTTCAGGAACATGTTGGTTAAATAAAATACGACCAACAGTTGTATCTATAATTTGATAAACAAGCTCACCGTCATCATTAAAGTCTTTGGTGCGAATCTTAACCATTGCATTAAGATCAACTTTGCCTTCGTTGAAAGCTATATTTACCTCATCTGCACTGTAAAATGTCAAACCTTCGCCTAAAACCTTATTTTCTTTAGTCGATTTTCTTGCTTTGGTCATATAATATAAACCAAGTACCATATCCTGTGATGGAACCGTAATAGGAGATCCATTTGCCGGATTAAGGATATTGTGGGATGCCAACATAAGTAATTGTGCTTCCAAAATAGCCTCTGGCCCAAGTGGCAAGTGAACTGCCATTTGATCTCCATCAAAATCTGCGTTAAAAGCGGTACAGGCTAGCGGGTGAAGTTGAATTGCTTTTCCTTCAATCAACTTAGGCTGGAATGCCTGAATACCCAAACGGTGAAGTGTGGGGGCCCTATTCAAGAGTACAGGATGTCCTTTGAGCACATTCTCTAAAATATCCCAAACTACTGGCTCACGCTTATCTATAATTTTCTTGGCTGACTTAACCGTTTTTACAATACCACGCTCAATAAGCTTGCGAATGATAAAAGGCTTATAGAGCTCGGCTGCCATATTTTTAGGCAATCCACACTCATATAATTTGAGTTCTGGTCCAACAACAATTACCGAACGAGCCGAGTAATCAACACGTTTTCCAAGTAAGTTTTGACGGAAACGCCCTTGTTTACCCTTCAAAGAATCTGAAAGTGATTTTAATGGACGGTTTGCGTCTGTTTTTACAGCAGAAGACTTACGTGTGTTGTCAAACAATGAATCTACAGATTCTTGTAGCATTCGTTTTTCGTTACGCAAAATTACCTCAGGTGCTTTAATTTCTAATAAGCGCTTCAAACGGTTATTACGGATAATCACACGTCGGTATAAATCGTTTAAATCAGAAGTGGCAAAACGACCTCCATCAAGCGGTACCAATGGACGTAGTTCTGGTGGAATTACTGGTATTACTTTCATGATCATCCATTCTGGACGATTCTCGCGGTTTTTATTTGCATCACGAAGGGCTTCGACAACTTGCAAACGCTTTAGTGCTTCGGTTTTACGTTGTTTAGACGTTTCGTTGTTTGCTTTGTCTCGCAACTGGTATGAAAGTTCATCTAAATCAATACGATTAAGTATGTCGATCAGACAATCAGCTCCCATTTTAGCAATAAACTTATTGGGATCACTATCCTCTAAATACTGATTTTCTTGAGGAAGTTTTTCCATGATGTTCAGATATTCTTCCTCAGTTAGGAAATCCATTTTCTGAACAGGCTCTCCTTCTTCATTAGTAGCAATACCCGGTTGAATTACTACATAGCGCTCGTAGTAAATAATCATGTCTAATTTTTTAGACGGAAGACCAAGTAAGTACCCTATTTTGTTTGGAAGCGAACGGAAATACCAGATGTGTGCAACTGGAACGACCAAGCTGATGTGACCTACGCGGTCACGTCGTACTTTTTTCTCAGTAACCTCAACACCACAACGATCACAAACGATACCCTTGTAACGAATACGCTTGTACTTTCCACAAGCACATTCAAAATCCTTAACAGGACCAAAGATACGCTCACAAAATAACCCATCACGTTCAGGCTTGTGTGTACGATAGTTTATGGTTTCTGGCTTTAAAACTTCACCTCTAGAGGCAGCCAAAATGGTTTCGGGCGATGAAAGCCCAATGGAGATTTTACTGAAATCTTTTTGTTGTTGTACTTCGTTTATGCGTGCCATATCAATTTTTTTATTATTCTTCTAATCGAATATCAAGACCTAGACCTTTAAGTTCGTGCATCAATACGTTAAAGGATTCTGGAAGACCAGGCTTAGGCATGGCTTCTCCCTTAACAATTGACTCATATGTTTTCGCTCGACCAATTACATCATCTGATTTAACGGTCAAGATTTCTTGAAGTGTGCTTGATGCGCCGTAAGCCTCAAGAGCCCAAACTTCCATTTCTCCAAATCTTTGTCCACCAAACTGTGCCTTACCACCAAGCGGCTGCTGGGTAATAAGTGAGTACGGTCCAATAGAACGCGAGTGCATCTTATCGTCAACCATGTGGCCGAGTTTTAACATATAGATAACTCCTACGGTTGCCGGTTGATCAAAACGCTCTCCTGTTCCACCGTCATACAAATAGGTATGACCAAATTGCGGAACACCTGCTTCTTTTGTTAATTCATCGATTTGCTCGTTGGTAGCACCGTCAAAAATTGGTGTTGCAAATGTTTTGCCCATTTTTTGACCTGCCCATCCAAGAACAGTTTCGTAAATCTGTCCAATGTTCATTCGCGACGGTACTCCTAGTGGATTTAATACAATATCAACTGGCGTTCCATCTTCTAGGAATGGCATGTCTTCTTGACGTACAATACGCGCAACAATACCTTTGTTACCGTGACGTCCTGCCATCTTATCTCCTACTTTCAGCTTACGCTTCTTAGCAATGTAAACCTTAGCAAGTTTTAAGATTCCTGCAGGGAGTTCGTCTCCAACAGATATCGTAAACTTATTTCTACGCAATGCACCCTGTAAATCATTTTCTTTGATTTTGTAGTTGTGCATCAAGTCATTTATAAGGCTGTTAATACGCTTATCTACAGTCCAATCTGAATTGACAAGGTGTGCATAATCGTCTACTGAATTAAGCATTTTCAAGGTAAATTTCTTGCCCTTTGGCATTACCTCTTCACCAAGATCGTTCATCACACCTTGACATGTTTTACCACTCAAAATGGAGAATAATTTCTCAACTAATACAGACTTCAAATTTTCAAACTTTAAGTCATAACTATCTTCTAATTCGATGATAGCCTCTTTGTCTTGTGAACGCTTTCGCTTGTCCTTTAAGATTCTTGTAAAGAGCTTTTTATCGATAACTACACCGTTGAGCGATGGAGAAGCTTTCAAGGAAGCATCTTTTACATCACCTGCTTTATCACCAAATATGGCGCGAAGTAATTTTTCTTCTGGTGTAGGGTCTGATTCACCTTTAGGTGTGATCTTACCGATAAGAATATCGCCAGCAGCTACTTCAGCACCTACACGAATCATTCCGTTATGGTCCAAGTCACTAGTGGCCTCTTCGGAAACGTTTGGAATATCATTTGTCAATTCCTCTTTACCGAGTTTGGTGTCACGGACTTCTAACGAATATTCATCGATATGAATTGAAGTAAAGACGTCATCGCGAACAACTTTTTCAGAAATAACAATTGCATCCTCAAAGTTGTATCCTTTCCAAGGCATAAAGGCTACCTTCATATTACGACCAAGCGCTAACTCTCCGTTTTCAGTTGCATAGCCCTGACAAAGTACTTGTCCCCTTTCCACACGGTCTCCAATAGCAACAATGGGCTTTAGATTGATACAAGTGCCTTGGTTGGTTTTTCTAAACTTTACAAGCTCATATGTTTTTTCATCTGAGTCAAAAGAAACAAGTCTTTCGTCATCACTCATGTCATACTTAATGGTAATACGTTGAGCATCAACATAAATTACTTTACCAGCGCCTTCTGCGTTGATAAGTACACGAGAATCCGTAGCTACCTGACGTTCCAATCCAGTCCCTACAATAGGGGCTTGTGGTCGTAATAGTGGTACTGCCTGGCGCATCATGTTTGATCCCATCAAGGCACGGTTTGCATCATCATGCTCCAAGAAAGGAATAAGTGATGCAGAAATAGATGCAATTTGGTTAGGCGCAACATCGGTGTAGTCCACCTCTGTTTTATCAACTACTGGGTAATCGGCTTCTGAACGTGCTATAATTTTGTCTGAGGCAATTTCTCCAGTTTCTGTTTTTTCAATATTCGCCTGTGCAAATAGTTTACCTTCTTCCTCTTCAGCTGATAAATAGTGAGAGTTAGACATATCCACAACACCCTCTTCTACTTTAAAGTAAGGTGTTTCGATAAATCCAAGGTTGTTAACTTTAGCGAATACACCGAGTGAAGATATCAGTCCAATGTTTGGTCCTTCAGGAGTTTCTATAGGACAAAGTCTTCCATAGTGCGTGTAGTGAACATCACGAACCTCAAAACCTGCACGCTCTCTAGATAAACCACCTGGGCCAAGCGCGGACAAGCGTCGCTTGTGTGTGATTTCAGCTAACGGGTTGGTTTGATCCATAAATTGAGATAGCTGATTGGTACCAAAGAATGAATTGATAACAGAAGATAAGGTCTTGGCATTAATCAAGTCAATTGGGGTAAAGACCTCATTGTCACGAACATTCATACGCTCGCGAATGGTACGTGCCATACGAGATAATCCTACACCAAATTGAGATGAAAGTTGTTCACCAACTGTACGTACACGACGGTTAGACAAGTGATCAATATCATCAATTTCAGCCTTTGAATTAATCAACTCAATGAGGTATTTGATGATGGTAATAATGTCGTCTTTTGTCAATACTTGCTTGTCCATTTCAATGTCCAAACCAAGTTTTTTGTTCATGCGGTAACGTCCAACTTCCCCGAGATTATATCGCTGATCAGAGAAGAAAAGTTTATCAATAATACCACGTGCTGTTTCTTCATCTGGCGGTTCGGCGTTACGCAATTGACGATAAATGTGCTCTACTGCTTCTTTTTCAGAGTTTGTCGGGTCCTTTTGAAGCGTATTATGGATAATCGCATAATCTGCAGACTGTGACTCTTCTTTGTGCAATAAGATGGTAGGAGTATTGGCACCCAAAATCTCATCAATATGCCCCTTATCAAGGATAGTATCACGATCTAATACGATTTCGTTACGCTCAATAGAAACGACTTCCCCTGTGTCTTCATCTACAAAATCTTCAAACCATGTGTTAAGTACACGAGCAGCTAGCTTACGGCCCATTACTTTTTTAAGCCCAGCTTTTGAAACCTTAACTTCTTCAGCAAGGTCAAAAATTTCAAGAATATCTTTATCTCGCTCATACCCGATAGCACGGAAAAGTGTCGTCACAGGCAATTTTTTCTTACGGTCAATATAAGCGTACATCACGCTATTTATATCCGTTGCAAATTCAATCCAAGAGCCTTTAAAAGGAATAACACGAGCTGAATATAGTTTGGTACCATTGGCATGAAACGACTGGCCAAAGAACACACCAGGAGAGCGATGTAATTGTGACACAACGATACGCTCAGCACCATTAATAACAAAGGTACCACTAGGAGTCATGTAGGGAATAACACCCAAATAAACATCCTGTACGATAGTTTCGAAATCCTCATGTTCAGGGTCAGTACAATATAATTTTAAGCGTGCTTTTAAAGGTACACTATAAGTAAGGCCACGTTCAATACATTCTTGTATGCTGTATCGTGGCGGGTCTACAAAATAATCCAGAAATTCAAGGACAAATTGGTTACGGGTATCGGAAATAGGAAAGTTTTCCATGAAGGTGTTGTATAAACCTTCATTACCTCGTTCATCAGACTTTGTTTCTAATTGAAAAAAGTCTTGGAAAGATTTAATTTGAATATCTAAAAAGTCTGGATAGGCAGGGGTACCAATAGCCGAAGCAAAATTATTTCGGATTGCGCTTGTCGTGTTGGACATATGGGTTAATCTATTAAAAAATTAGTACAAGGGGCATAAAACACCAAATGGTTTAAGTCCACGAACGCATGTTCGGGACTTAAACCTCTGGATTTGGTCGGGAACTTAATTACTTAAGCTCAACTTCAGCACCTGCTTCTTCCAAAGAAGATTTCAGTCCTTCAGCTTCGTCTTTTGCTACACCTTCCTTAATTGGGCTTGGTGCATTATCAACAAGCTCTTTTGCTTCCTTAAGACCAAGACCTGTTAGTTCTTTTACAAGCTTAACTACAGCAAGTTTAGAACCGCCAGCGGCTGTTAGGATAACATCAAACTCTGATTTTTCCTCGGCTGCTTCGCCACCACCACCGGCAGCAGGTCCTGCCACTGCAACGGCTGCAGCTGCAGGCTCGATGCCATATTCGTCTTTGAGGATATCGGCCAACTCGTTGACCTCTTTAACGGTCAAATTGACCAGTTGTTCTGCAAAATCTTTTAAATCTGCCATTTTTGAACTATTTAATTGTTTTTGTTTACGTTTTAAGCTTCCTTTTCAGAAAGTGTTTTAATTATACCAGCAAGGGTACCGCCACCTGATTGAAGTGCAGATACCACGTTTTTCGCAGGAGATTGAAGCAAGCCTATTATCTCGCCAATCAATTCGTCCTTAGATTTGATGTTCACCAAAGCTTCCACTTGATCGTCGCCTAAATAAACAGCTTCCTCAATGAAAGCTCCTTTTAAAATAGGCTTATCCGATTTTTTGCGGAATTCCTTAATTAGTTTTGCAGGGGCATTTCCAGCCTCTGAAAGCATCATGGCGGTGTTCCCAACCAAGACTGTAGATAAATCTTCAAAGTCTTTGTCAGAAGCCTCCATAGCTTTGGCTAACAACGTATTTTTTACCACTTCTAGCTTGATATTTGCTTTAAAACAAGCACGTCTCAAATTTGAAGTTGTCTCAGCATTCAACCCAGAAACATCTGTTAAATAGATGTTAGCGTTGTCTGCTAGCTTAGCAGTTAACTGCTCTATTACGTTTGCTTTTTGTTCTCGTGTCATAAATTCTATACGCTATTTAGACAACCTTAGTATCAATATTGATGCTTGGGCTCATGGTACTCGACATGGCGATACTTTTAATGTATGTGCCTTTCGATGACGATGGCTTAAGCTTTACAAGTGTCTGTAACAGTTCATCGGCGTTACCCGCTATCTTGTCCGCATCAAATGATGCTTTTCCGATAGGCGCATGCACAATACCTGATTTATCCACCTTAAAATCAATTTTACCTGCCTTTACTTCATTGATGGCTTTAGCCACATCCATCGTCACTGTACCAGTCTTTGGGTTAGGCATCAATCCTCTTGGACCTAAAACACGTCCTAAAGGACCTAACTTACCCATTACACTTGGCATGGTGATGATAACGTCAACATCTGTCCAACCATCTTTGATTTTCTGGAGGTACTCATCTAATCCAACAAAATCAGCACCAGCCTCTTGGGCTTCAGCTTCTTTATCTGGAGTAACTAAGGCCAAAACTCGAACGTCTTTACCTGTACCATGCGGTAGGCTAACCACACCACGAACCATTTGGTTTGCTTTACGCGGGTCAACTCCCAACCTTACAGCTAGGTCTATAGACTCATCGAATTTTGAATTAGCGATTTCTTTTACCAATGCGGAAGCATCCTGTACTGAGTACAGTTTTGTCCGGTCGATTTTACTTAGCGATTCTTTACGCTTCTTTGTAATTTTTCCCATGATTCACTTCAATTAAAAAGGGGAATTTCCTTTAACGGTAAATCCCATAGATCTCGCGGTCCCAGCTACCATTTTCATGGCAGATTCTACTGTAAATGCATTTAAATCCTGCATTTTATCTTCCGCAATTGCACGAACTTGCTCCCAAGTTACACTTGCAACTTTAGCGCGGTTGGGCTCGCCAGATCCTTTTTTAACCTTGGCGGCTTCCATCAATTGAACGGCTGCGGGTGGTGTTTTGACGACAAAGTCAAAAGACTTGTCGGCATACACAGAAATCACAACTGGCAATACTTTACCAGCTTTATCTTGAGTTCTAGCATTAAACTGCTTACAGAACTCCATAATATTAACTCCTGCGGCACCCAGAGCGGGTCCAACCGGCGGCGATGGATTCGCGGCGCCTCCCCTAACTTGTAGTTTTACTACTTTACTAACTTCTTTAGCCATTATTAATTTAACTCTAATTAATGATTCCTGTATTAGTGGAAGCTATACAGTCATCTTTGTATGTAACACTTTTAAACTTTTTCAACTTGCATGTAGGAAAGCTCTAGTGGTGTTTTTCTTCCGAAAATCTTTACCATAACTTCCAACTTGCGTTTTTCTTCATTTACTTTTTCAATACTGCCATTAAAACCATTGAAAGGACCATCAATAACTTTGATTGTCTCACCGATTTTAAATGGAATAACAACGTTCTCTGTTTGTACCGATAATTCATCAACCTTACCGAGCATACGGTTTACTTCAGCTTTACGAAGTGGTACTGGTTCCCCACCTTTGGTTTCACCCAAAAAACCAATCACATTGGTAATGGAGCGGATTATGTGTGGTACTTCACCAGATAAGTTGGCCTTAATCATGATGTAGCCAGGAAAATAGTTGCGTTCTTTATTTACTTTCTTGCCATTTCGAATTTGTATTACCTTTTCAGTAGGTACTAATACTTCTTCTACATAATCAGAAAGACCAAGACGCGCAATATCAGATTCTATATAAGACTTGATTTTATTTTCTTGACCGCTCACAGCGCGAACAACATACCATTTTTTTACATCCGTATCTGCTGTCATAATTAACTGATTAATTGGAAGTAAAATTCAACAACACGTGAGAGAATCGAATCAGCACCCCAAATGGCAAGTGAAAAAATGATAGAGAAAACCACGACAACGGTAGTATGACGAAGTAACTCGGACTGAGGCGTCCAAGAAACATGATTTTTCAATTCAGCAAAAGCGTCTTTAATATATGTAATCATTGTCGTCATTTTTTCTCCTAGCACGGGTTGAGAGGCTCGAACTCCCGACACCTGGTTTTG
>Ga0208127_1000094_pt1 | contig 41966 bp, 31 predicted proteins | sample ETNtaG_6_FD_185751 | JGI IMG/M metagenome (GOLD analysis project Ga0208127, IMG submission 185751) | Marine microbial and viral communities from oxygen minimum zone, Eastern Pacific Ocean - ETNP201306SV45 (SPAdes) (version 2) | ecosystem: Environmental > Aquatic > Marine > Oceanic ... | reverse complement strand
ACGCCTTCGGTATGCATCGAGCGGATGATGCAGTAATCATCGGTGTGCTTGGCCATATGCGGAAACAGCTCGGAAACCCAGGCTCCGTTTTGACCTCGCTGCTTGAAATCCCAAAGCGACTGCATAACGCGCTGATTCGATCCCATGCCGGTTTTGGCTAAGATGCGCTGATCCGTAAAATCGAGCATGCGGCCGTGATGCTTATGCAGCATCGGCTTATAGTCGAAGCTGTCGACCTGGCTCACACCCCCTGCCATAAAGAGAAAAATGACCCGCTTGGCCTTCGGCGCTACATGCGGAATGCGCGGCATCAGCGGATTGGAAACGGAATTGGCCAGCGACTGTTGAGAAGCGATACTCGCGGCTGCCATATAACCGAAGCCACATCCGATTTGCTTCAAGGCCTCGCGACGAGAAAGGGAAGTGGGATTGTGAGCTTCTGGGGGCATACTAGTTCAGGTAGCGGAAGTCTATAGAGCCAAAGAGGCTTTGATAAATCGAAGCCCATTCTGACACAAGATCGCTAGATTGTCCATTATTTAGAAATTCGCTAATCAGTCGGTGCTCGCTCGCAGACGGAGCTCGACCTAAAGTCACTCGATAGGCAGTTTCGATTCGCTTTTCAGGATCGCTTTCCGCTTGGAGCAAGCGTTTCGCGGCTATGCGAGATTGTTCGATAACGAACGGGTTGTTCAGCATGTACAGCGCTTGCAGGGCGACTGTACTGGTATTGCGTTGCCCGATTGTGAAATTGATATTCGCGAAATCGAAAAGCTCGAATAGTTCGTGGCGCTTGACTCGAAATGCAGGCGTATAAACGGAACGTCGCGTATCTTTGAATACATAATTGTATTCCGTGTTTTGAGCGGCTGTCGAATTGGCGTTGATTTCGCCAGCGCCTTCGATATTCGGGCCAAACATCTTGGAATCCAATTGCCCGGCAACTGACAAGATGGAATCGCGCAGCTGCTCGGCATCCAGGCGACGTTTAGGAAAGGCGGCTAGCAATCGATTATCCAGATCGATACCCATAGACGATTCGCGTCTCAGCGTTGACTGCCTCCAAGTATCAGAGGTCATGATATAGCGGACAAGCGACTTGATCGACCAATCGTTGTCCACGAGATGGTTTGCTAGGTGATCCAGCAGTTCAGGATGCGACGGTGTCTCGCCAGTCATTCCGAAATTGTCCTCGCTGCGAACGATGCCTTCGCCAAATAGCCACGACCATACGCGATTCGCCGTGACTCGAGCGGTGAGCGGATTGCCGGAACTGAAGATCCAATCGGCTAACTGGAGACGACCGCTCTCGGCATCGGGGATCTGAGGAGCGCCTTCCAAAGTGGCGACTTGCAGAAACCCTCGCGGCACGACATCGCCCTTGCGGCTTTGAATGCCGCGTATCCGGATGGCAGCGTCGCTCGGGATCGGATCCTCCGTAACAGTCATAGCTAAGGGCCATTTCTTAAGCTTAGTTGTGAGCGGTTTGAGCTGCTTTTGGAGTTGGGCGATTTCCTTTTTAAGCTCTCCCATTTCCGCTTTGCGCTCAGGGCTCTCGGCTATGCTGTCGTCTTCCACTAGCATCCATAATGCCGCGTCTGCGACTACATGGCCGTCAGTATCTTCGTTGGATACGCGTATCAAGCTACGAGCGTTGGCATCGCTTTCGAATATACCGAGCGAATGGAACCTATCTAAATACTCCGGGGCCGTTCTTTGGTCGATCCGCTTCGTAACCTGGCCAGAAGAAGTCGCTATGCTTACAGGCGTTCGGGACGAGCGACCGTTGCTTTCCGTATACGCCAGAAACAGCTCGTATCGCCCGGCAACGGGTAGGGAAGCTTCGAATACTACGGACTTCTCGCCTTTGTCCGTATTGTCGTCGTGCACGTAACCCTCGTCGATGTAGTTTTGGAAAAACTGAGAGAAGCTCCAATTGCCTTGGAAACTCGCTTGCCGCTCATCGACAATGATGCCCGGAAACTGCCTTGCTGGTTTAGGCAATCCTGGCTGGGGGACTTTGGCCAGCGCGGCAGATTGGGAAAAGAGAGCCATCGTATCTTGAGCTTTTTCAAGACGAGGTTTAACGCGGTTCGCTTTCTTTTCCGTCACAGCCATTTCCTCGGCGAGCTCTCCGTGAAGCGGCAATCGCGTATCGATCCATCGGGCGACGTTATCCGTGTAATTATAGAGGGTGCGCGTGCTTTTGAAGATACCAGCTAGAGCATAATAGTCTTCGGACGGAATGGGGTCGAACTTGTGATCGTGACAGCGCACGCACCCCAGCGTCATGCCTAAAAACGCTTTACCCAATGTGTCGATCTGCTCGTCAATGACGTCAAAGCGAAGCAGCTGCTTGTCTTGCAATTCGTAGTTGGTCGGCCCCATGGCGAGGAATGCGGTCGCGGTCAGTTGGCGCGCTCGTTCTTCGGGCGTTTCGGAGTCTAGCAGATCGCCTGCAATCTGTTCGCGGGCGAATTGATCGAAAGGCGTATCCCGATTGAAGCTCTCGATGACGTAGTCGCGATAACGCCAGGCGTCTTTGTAAAGCAGAGTGCGACCGCCACCACTGGACTCGGCGAAACGCGCCACATCGAGCCAGTGCCGGCCCCAGCGTTCGCCGTAGTGAGGCGAGGCGAGCAATGAGTCCACAAGTCGCTCGTAAGCGTCGGGGCGATCGTCCGATACGAACGCATCAATCTGCTCGGGCGTCGGCGGCAGGCCGATCAGCGCGAAAAAGGCGCGACGAACCAATTCCTCCCGGGTCGCCGAATTCGCAGGTTCAAGACCCGCTTCGCTTTGCTTCTTTCGAATGAAATGGTCGATTGGGTTTTCGCTCCGAACGTCCTCCATCCGAGGAGGCCCTGGATCCCGAATTGGTTGATAAGACCAATGGGAACGAGCTTCGTCTAAATCGATCGAGTCCGAGCCGCGAGAAGCGACTTCCCCAGAGCGTGGATCCGGCGCGCCCATTGCGACCCAAGTTTCCAGCGTCTCGATTTCGCGGGGTGAGAGTTTCTTTTTCGGCGGCATCTGGAAATCGGCGTCTCCATAGCGAATAGCGTGGATCATGCGACTCGCTTCAAGATTGCCGGGTTCGAGGGCAGGTCCCGAATCGCCTCCGATTTGCCAACCTTGACGGAAATCGAGTCTCAGGCCGCCTTTTTGCTTTTCGGAGCCGTGGCATTCGATGCAGTTCTCTACAAAGAGCGGGCGAACGCGTTTTTCGAAATACTCAAGCGCTTCCGGCGATATCGACTCGTTTCCCCAGATCGGCGCGCCTATGCTCAACAAAGCGAGGGAAACGACTATTTTTCTCGAGAAGGACATAGGGGCGAAACAGTTCGCAAGTAAATCTCACTGAGGACTTCTGTCAAGCGGCTGCGCGGGGTCTTATTGAGTCGAAAACACAGGAAGCATGGCCCTCGATGAGTCGTATGCGCGACGTGGGCTAGCCGTTAGATGCCTCTCGGGCGTTTCCAGTGAGAGCGGTTTGAGATAATTCGTTCATGCCACGTTCTTTACCCGTTTTGCATATCGTAGGTCAGGATTATCCATCACTTGTCATCCCCCGGGCATTGAGAATCGAACGCTTTGCCACTAGAGTGCTCTTTTACGAAAGTTCATTCTTTAAAAATGGCTACGGGCCTATTTAGATCAGCGTTATGTCGAAGAATTTGAGCGATCTCGGCGGTCGGAAGGGAGTGCAGGAGAATCTGTTCTCGAAGATCGGCGATGCTGCAGTGGCCGCGGATGGATCCCCCTCGGACGAGGAAATGGAGCGTTTGGCGGAGGAATTTCTAGTCGGGAAAGCCAACGTCTACGGAACGGCGACGTTCTACGATTTCCTCAAACCCGAGAATCGAGGCAAGAAAGTCTACGTGTGCAATGGTTCCGCCTGTCTCTGCGCGGGGACCCAAGACAAGCTCATCGATGATCTAAAGGATCGCTTCTCTGCTGATCAGATCGGTCACATGACCTGTCTGGGACGTTGCCACGAAAACGGCGCGTTCCATTACGAGGGCAAAAACTACAGCGCTTTAGGCGACGGCCAATTGGACGCGATCCTCAAGGGCGGCGAAGAGCTGAACGTAGATCGCTACGAAATGAGCGCTCAGGGCCAATCGGTATTAACCGCCGAATTTCCCGGAATGGATGCCTATGCCGAGCTGCTTAAATCGGCGCTGTCAAAAGACTCTGCCGACGTTCTAGAGGAGATCAAAGCGGCCGGCATTCGCGGTCGCGGGGGAGCGGGCTTCCCCATGGGCGTGAAATGGGAATTCGCTCGCAACAACGAGAGCGATCTCAAGTTCATCATTTGCAATGCGGACGAAGGCGATCCCGGGGCTTACTCCGATCGCTACCTGCTGGAGCAAAGGCCGCACTCGGTGCTTTTCGGCATGATCATTGCAGGCTACTGCATGAAAGCGCAGTGGGGCGTGCTCTACATTCGCATCGAGTATCCCGAAGCCTTTCCCATCGTGGAAGCGGCCATCGAGGATTTCCGAAAAGCCGGCTTGCTGGGCGAGGACATCAATGGTTCCGGCTTCGATTTCGACTTCAAGATCGTTTCAGGTCAGGGGTCTTACATCTGCGGCGAGGAAACGGCCCTCATCAGCAGCATTGAAGGACAGCGTCCGGAAGTGCGCGTTCGTCCGCCATTCCCCGCTCAGAAAGGACTCTTCAACAAGCCGACCATCGTCAACAACGTCGAAACGCTGGCGACGGTCCCTTACATTGTCGAAAAGGGCGGGGCAGCCTACGCTGGCTTGGGAACGGACAAGTCGAACGGCACGAAACTGGTCAGTCTCGACAGCTACTTCAAGCGCCCTGGCATCTACGAGGTGGAGATGGGAACGCCGCTCGCAGCGGTAGTGAATGAACTCGGCGGCGGTTTCACGAAACCTATCAAGGCCCTTCACATTGGCGGGCCCTTAGGAGGCATCGTACCGGTCAGCAAAATCGAGGACCTGAGCGTAGACTTCGAATCCTTTGCAACCGGCGGATTTCTCTTGGGGCATGCCTCGGTAGTCTGCATCCCGGAAGACTTCTCGATCATGACCTACTTGGAAAAGCTGATGGAGTTCGCGGCAGCCGAAAGCTGCGGCAAGTGCTTCCCGTGTCGCTTGGGCACGAAACGAGCGCACGAGATGCTCGAATCCGCCAATCTCGGTAACTACAAGATCGATACAACGCTTTTCGAGGATCTTCTGCACACGCTCGAAGCTGGTTCGCTTTGCGCTCATGGCGGAGGCATCCCGCTTCCAGTGAAGAATGCTTTACAGTATTTCGGCGATGAACTCGCCCAGTATTTCAACAAGGAGGGCAGCAATGTCTAAGATCGCCTATCTCAATAATCGTCCACACGAAATCGTGCCGGGCGAAACGATGATTTCCTTCGCCCGCCGCGTTCTCGGTCAGGATTCGATTCCTACGCTCTGCGACGCGCCCAACCTCGAACCCTTCGGTTCCTGTCGCGTTTGCAGCGTCGATGTCGCTCTGGAAAAGAATGGCCCCACCAAGACCTTCGCCTCCTGCCATACCCCGGTTGCGGAAGGGCAGTACATCTACACGGATTCCCCGAACGTCCAGCGCCTTCGCAAGAACATCATTGAACTCGTGCTGACCGATCACCCGCTCGACTGCCTGACCTGCGAAGTGAACGGCAACTGCGAACTGCAAACGGTGGCCGCTCGCGTGGGCATTAATTCAGTTCGCTACCCCGAAGGCGAGACTCACTTGGATCGCGAAAAGGACCTGAGCCACCCGTATATGACTTCGGACTTCAGCAAGTGCATCAACTGCTATCGTTGCGTACGGGCCTGCGACGAAGTTCAGGGCCAATTCGTATTGAGCATGGCAGGACGCGGCTTCGATAGCCGCATCATCAAGGGTCTCGACGAAAGCTTCGAAGACAGTCCCTGCGTCAGCTGTGGCGCGTGCTCGCAAGCTTGCCCGACGGCGGCGATCTCGGATGTTCATCAATCCAAGTCGATTGCCAATACGAACAAAACGCGCACGGTCTGCACCTATTGCGGCGTGGGCTGCAATTTGGATGTCGCTACTCAAGGCGGTGAGATCAAAGGGATCCAAGCGCCTTATGACGCGGAGGTGAACCAAGGGCATACCTGCCTCAAGGGACGCTTCGCGTTCCGTTTCTACAATCACGAGGACCGCATTCGTACCCCGCTAATTAAGCGCAATGGCGTATTCGAAGAAGCGACCTGGGACGAGGCCTACGATTTCATGGCGGAACGCTTCAAGCAGTATCAAGACGATTTCGGTCCGGATGCGTTGGCGGGAATATCGTCAGCTCGCTGCACCAACGAAGAGAACTATCTCATGCAGAAGTTCTTCCGGGCAGTGGTGGGCACGAATAATATCGATGGCTGCGCCCGCGTTTGCCACTCGCCGACGGCGCTCGGCATGCAACGCACGTTCGGTACCGGAGCAGCTACTAATTCCATCGAGGACATCAAGCGCACCGATGCCATAATGGTCATCGGCGCGAATGCGACCGAGGCCCATCCGGTAACCGGCGCCAAGCTCAAGCAATTCGCGATTTCGGGCAGGACAACCATCGTCATCGACCCGCGCAAAACAGAGCTCGCTCGTTACGCCACGCATCACTTGCAACTGCGACCAGGAACGAACGTCGCAGTATTGAATATGATGATGCGCTACATCATCGAAGAAGGACTCGTCGATCAAGGCTTCATCGAAGATCGCACGGAAGGCTACGAAGATTTCAAGGCCGAGCTCATGGCGCTCGATCTCGATGAGATGGAACGCATTAGCGGCGTGACCCGCGAAGAGGTTCGCCAGGCGGCAATCGCCTACGCGACCGCTCCCAATGCAATGAGCTTCCACGGCCTAGGCGTGACCGAGCACTCGCAGGGAACATTCGCAGTAATGCAGATCGCTGACTTGGCCATGCTCACCGGCAATATCGGACGACCCGGCGTGGGCGTAAATCCATTGCGGGGTCAGAACAATGTGCAAGGACTCGCAGACATGGGCGTGCAGCCGCATCAAGGAGCGGGTTATATGGACGTTACCAATCCGGATGTCATCGCTCGCTACGAAGATTTCTATGGAGTGACCATGCCGAGGGAAATTGGATACAAGATTCCGCAGATGTTCGACGCGGCTATCGACGGGAGGTTGAAGGCGCTCTGGATCATGGGCGAAGACGTCGTTCAAACCGATCCCAACAGTCAGAAAGTCGCCCGAGCGCTCAGCTCGCTAGACCTGCTTGTCGTACAAGAGCTCTTCATGACCAAGACCGCCGAGCTAGCCGATGTCGTATTGCCTGGAGCTTCATTCCTTGAAAAGAGCGGGACATTTACCAATGGCGAACGCCGCGTACAACGCGTCAATCAAGTGGTAGAACCACTGGAAGGAACCAAACCCGATGGACAGATCGTGGTCGATATGATGCGCCGCATGGGCATCGAGCAACCCGATTACGATCCGGCTCAATTGCTGGAAGAGATTTCGGGAATCGTGCATTTCTTCGCCGGCATCAAATGGGATGAGCTCGGCGAGAACGGCAAGCAATGGCCAGTCAGGCCGGATGGCGAAGATACGAAGATCTTGCACACAGAGGAATTCCGTCGTGGCAAAGGACTGTTTCAGTTCAATCCATTCGAGGAAACGAAAGAAATCGAGGATCACCAAGAGCGCTTTCCTTATATCCTAACGACTAACCGAAATCTCGAGCACTACAATTGCGGGGCTCAAACGCGACGAACGAACAATGTAAAACTCGTTACCGAGGACGTGATTTTCGTGCATCCCGATGATGCGGACGAACACGGTATCAAGGATTCGGATATGGTTTGCGTTGAATCGGAGCGCGGCAAGATCGACATCAAGGCCAAGGTCTCCGACGAAATTAAGAAAGGCGTGCTCAGCACAACTTTCCATTTCCCCGAAGTCATGGTCAACGATCTCACCTCCGACGTTCACGACTCGGAAGCTATGTGCCCTGAGTACAAGGTCGTCAGCGTACGCATACGCAAAGCCCGAAACGTAGGCGCGAGGGCTTAGGTCTAAAAAAGGTAGGGCAATCGCGTCCTCGCGATGCCGTAGGGCAAAATTGTTAACATCGCTCCTTCGTCGCTAGATCGACCCGTATTCGGGTCGACAGGATCCCGCTAAGCGGGGCAGGATTCGAGTTCTGTGTCTTTTGCGCGTTTTGTGGTTATTGAATTATAAAGTGGATCCAAATCAGGAATCTACTTCTGCTGCATGCCGCTCAGCGAAATAGCCCAGCCTTTTACGCGATCCCGAATTGCGATTCGTGCCAAGCGCCGGCGTCTTTTTTGGATACGCCGGATTTGCCGTTGGCAGCGAGGCGGTTGGCGATCTTGTAGATGAGCTCAGCGGACTCGTCGATAGCGCCAGCAATTTCCGCGGCATCTTGGAAGCTGCCTTTGTTCGCCTCTAGATGAGCCACGATCTTGCGATTCAATTCAAGCGCTGCCCCAGCGGCTTTCTTGCCCGCTTCGACGCCTGGCTGATGATAGGCGTTGATATTGGTCAAGGTCGCGTAGTAACCGACGGCGCGTTCGTAAAGAGCGATGAGCCGGCCTACGGATTCGGCAGACACTTCGTCAGTGGTAATCGTTACGGACGGACGATCTTTTTCGGTGAGCGCTTCGCGCGTGCCGATAAGAAAGCCCTGCAGAAAGTCGCCCGAGGTAACGCCGTTTTCAACTTCGATAGATGCGTTCTCGCGATCCTTGAGCACTTCGAGGAAGGTTACGAAGAAATTGGATACGCCTTCGCGCAATTGCTGAACGTAAGCGTGCTGATCAGTGGATCCCTTATTTCCGTAGACCGCGATTCCTTGATTCACGACGTTTCCATCGAGATCGAACTCCTTGCCGAGAGATTCCATGATGAGCTGCTGCAAGTAGCGGGAGAAGAGAAGCAGGCGATCCTTATAAGGCAAGATGACCATGTCTTTTTCGCCTTTGCCATTGGTCGCTTCGTACCAAGCGAGAGCGAGCAGGGCGGCAGGGTTGCCTTTAATGGATGCCGTACGGGTGAGGTTGTCCATTGCCTTGGCTCCATCGAGGAAGGCTTGGATATCGAGACCTTGCAGAGCCGCGGGAATAAGCCCGACCGTAGCCATAACGCTGGTACGTCCGCCAACCCAATCCCACATCGGAAAACGCTGGAGCCATCCTTCGGATTCGGCGACCTTGTCGAGCTTCGATCCGACACCGGTCACCGCGACTGCATGCTTGGCGAAATCGAGTCCCGCCGCGGCGAAGGCCGCTTGGGCTTCGAGCATGCCATTGCGCGTTTCCGCAGTGCCGCCGGACTTAGAGATGACGACAACAAGCGTGGTGGAGATGCCTGACCCGATTTGATCCAGCACGAGATCGATGCCATCTGGATCGGTGTTGTCGAAGTAGTGCAGGGAAAGCGCATCTTCGCTCGGCTGACCCAGGGCCTTTTCCACGAACTGAGGTCCCAACGCGGAACCCCCGATGCCGATGAGCAATACATCTGTGAAATCGCCGTCTTCGGTTCGAATTTGTCCTCCGTGAACCTGAGCCGCGAAATCCTTGATGCTTTGCAGCGTCGCTTCGATCTCGTCGCTTAATTCGGGCGTTGGAGCCAAGCTCGCATTGCGCAGCCAATAGTGACCCACCATCCGATTCTCATCGGGATTGGCGATGGAGCCCGCTTCCAGTTCGTCCATCGCCTTAAAGGCTTTGGCGAAGGCTTCGTTGTGCGCATCGATCGCTGATGGTTCGATGCCGAGACGGCTCAAATCGATATCGAGCGCGACCTCAGGAAAGCTGAAGTTCAGTTGCTTGTATGTATCCCAGGACATGTTGGAAATGTGGAATGATGAATAGTGAATGGTGAAATATTCGATAGATGCGGTGTTGGTGGCGAGTGAGCGAGCGCTGCGTGACAGCTGTACCGTTTGTTGAATCGATCAATTCAACATTCACTACTCTCCATTGACAAAAACCTACAGGTTTTTGTCCGTCACTCCGCCTTCGGAAGCGGAGGAGCAGAGCTTGGCGTATTTGCCGAGAACGCCGCGGCGTTCGCCGGGACCCTTCGGCTCGTAGGCCGCCATGCGGGCGTCGTATTCATCCTGCGGGATGTTGAGGCTGATGGTGTTCTTGACGGCGTCGATTTCGATCTCGTCGCCGCTTTGGACAATGCCGATCGGCCCGCCCTTAGCCGCTTCAGGCGTGATATGGCCCACGTCGAAACCGTGACTGCCACCGGAGAAGCGCCCATCGGTTATGAGAGCCACTTCCTTGATCAGTCCGCGTCCCGCGACTGCTGAAGTGGGAGAAAGCATTTCACGCATGCCAGGACCGCCGTAAGGGCCTTCGTTGCGGATAACCACAACATCGCCCGCAACGACATCGCCACGGAGGATACCCTGCAGGGAATCTTCTTCGTTTTCATAAACCTTCGCCGTGCCTTTGAAGTAAAGCCCTTCCTTGCCGGTGATCTTGCCGACGGCTCCGGTGGGAGCGAGATTGCCTCGGAGGACGCGGAGATGAGACGTCTCCTTTATCGGATCGTCCCAAGGACGAATGATGTCCTGTTGATCTGGATACGATGCGTATGGCTGCACGCCTTCGAGGTTCTCGGCGACGGTCTTGCCGGTGACGGTGATGCAATCGCCATGGAGCAGTCCCTTGTCAAGAAGGATGCGCATCATCGGCTGGATACCGCCAATGCGAATAAGGTGAGACATATTGTACTTGCCGAATGGCTTCACGTCGGCGAGCAGCGGGATGTTTTCGCCCAGGCGCTCGAAGTCGTCGATTGACAGCTCGACATCGGCCGAGTGGGCGATGGCCAGTAAGTGGAGAATGATATTCGTCGATCCACCCAAAGCAATGCAGGTCATGATCGCATTCTCGAATGACTTTCGCGTCATGATATCGCTGGGCTTGAGATCGAGCTCGATCAACTTGGCGACCGCGCGGCCCGCATTTTCGCAATCCTTGCGCTTGTCTTCGGAAACGGCGAGCTGGGCGCTGGAGCCAGGCAAGCTCATCCCAAGCACTTCGATAGCCGTGGCCATGGAGTTGGCGGTGTACATGCCGCCGCAGGAGCCGGGACCCGGAATGCAAGTCGACTCGATTTGCTTCAACTCAGCATCGTCGATTTCGCCGCGAGCGTGACGGCCTACGGCCTCGAAGATGGAAACGATGTCGGTGGGCTGGCCTTTGTGCATGCCTGGCAGGATCGATCCGCCGTAAACGAATACCGCAGGACGATCGAGACGGGCGATGGCCATCATGCAACCGGGCATGTTCTTGTCGCAACCGCCGATAGCGACCAACCCGTCCATGCCTTCGCCGGCCACGACAGTTTCAATGGAGTCGGCTATAACTTCACGGGAAACCAGGCTGTAGCGCATGCCCTTAGTACCCATGCTGATTCCATCGGAAATGGTGATGGTCGAAAAATTGACTGCCTTGCCGCCCGCATCGTTGGCTCCCTTGGAAGCGTGAGTTGCCAGTTCGTCGATGTGCATATTGCACGGGGTCAAATCGCTGCCGGTAGAAGCGATAGCGATCTGCGGCTTTTGGAAATCGTCGTCATCGAAGCCCACCGCTCGCAGCATCGAGCGAGCCGGAGCGCGGTCGTTTCCGTCGACTACGACTGATGAGTGAGGACGTTTGCAGTTTTGGTTTTCCGTGGTCACGTGCGTCTTGTTGATAACTTTGCGTTGCGTTCTGACAGCGAGGCTGTAGCTCCCTTGCCACGATCGCGAAAAAGAGACCCTTTACATCAGAGGTTTTAGTTGCGATCAAGTTATTCCCTCGCTCGAAACGAACAATTTCCGCGACCTAGATTTTCATGGCATTCAGCTTAGACAGAGTTTTGAAAGCGCTGCTTTTCGGCGCCTCCGGTCCCTTGAGTATCAAGGACATCCAAAAGGTGTTCACCAAATTCCATGAGCAGAGCGAAACCCTTCCCGAGGAAGTCCCCGCAGTGGAAGAGGAGGGCGACGAAGCTCCTGCGGAGACTCCTTTTCTCGAAGCGGATGGGATGCCGACTTCCGACGTGCCTTCACTGGTCAGCGCGACTCAAATTCGCGAAGCCTTCGATCGAATCGGATCAGAGCTAGAAGATAGCGATGAAGTATTCCGATTAGTCGAACGGCACAATGGCTTCGTGCTGGTAACCGCTCCTTCCGTCGGCGAGTGGATACGCCTGCTACGCGACGAACCGCGTCCCATGAAACTAAGCCAATCGGCCCTGGAGACTCTGGCCGTCATTGCGTATCGCCAGCCAGTTATTCGCTCCGAAGTGGAAAAGATCCGCGGAGTATCCATCGACAGCGCATTGAGTCGATTGTTGGAGCGCGAGCTCGTGCACATCGTGGGCCGGGCGGATCTGCCGGGTCGTCCTATCCAATATGGAACGACCGAAGCATTCTTGGAATTCGTAGGCGTCAAGAACATCGAAGAATTGCCTGCTTCCGATGTGCTATCGCCACGTCAGATAGACGAGTGGTTGCACGAAGTCTCGAATCAACATGAGGTGACCGAAAAAGAGATGGGACTTCCGGAAGGAGAACGCTCTGAAGGCGCCGAAGAAGGTTCTGGCAATGGCGAAAGCGAAGGACAGGGCGAAGAGGAAAGCGTTGTCGAATCGGATTCCGACAACGGCGCGGAGGCAGTCTTAGAGGCGGATGAGGATTCAGTTGCGGAAGAGGGAGAAGAAGAAACTGAAATAGATAGCGATGGGGATCCTGAAGGGAACGCGGAGGAACTTGAGAACGAGGAGGCTAATAAGGTATGAGTTTGGATGATCTTAGGAGCCGTATCGATTCCCTGGACGAGGAGATCATTAAACTGCTAAACGAACGCATTCGCTGCGCTGCCGAAATCGGCGCGATTAAGCGGGCATCGGGCGGGCAGATCTATGTGGCCAGCCGCGAAGAGCAGGTGTTTCGCAAATTGGAGTCTTTGAATGAGGGACCTTTGGACGGTCCCGCTATTCGCTCGATTTATCGCGAAGTCATGTCAGCGGCGATCGCTTTGGAGAAACCGATGCTCATCGCTTATCTGGGTCCCGAGGCGACTTTCACGCATCAAGCTGCTCTCATGAAATTCGGCCAGAGCATCGAGTATTTGGCGACGCCTGCCATACCGGACGTCTTTCATACGGTCGCTAAAGGCGAAGCGGACTATGGCGTGATTCCCATCGAGAATTCCACTGGCGGGTCAGTGCTGGATTCGATGGATATGTTCTTCGACTCCGACCTCAAGATTTGCGCCCAGATCTTTCTCAATATTACCCAGAATCTGATCTCCCAGTCGCCGATCGACCAGATTAAGAGGGTGTATTCAAAGGACCAGGGCATTTTACAGTGCCGAAACTGGCTGCACGCTCACATGCCAAAGGCTTCGTTGCATAACTGCGACAGCACGACTAAAGCAGTGCAAATCGCTTCGGAGGACCCTGAAGCGGCGGCGATCGCCAGCTCCTTAGCCGCGGACCTCTACAAAGTTCCTGTCGTTGCGGAGAACATACAAGACCGATCCGACAACACCACACGATTTCTGGTAATAGGGAAAGAATCGAGCGGCTACATCCCCAATGTCGAATTCAAGAGCAGCTTTCTCCTCTCCATTAAAGATGAGGTTGGGGCTCTAGAAGAGGCGCTGCAGGTATTCGCCAAACGTAACTTGAACCTCAGCAAAATCGAATCGCGTCCTAGCGGGAAAGCGGCTTGGGAATATTGCTTCTTCGTCGACGTACTCGGCCACTACGAAGAGCCAGCGGTCGCCGAAGCAGTTGCCGAATTGAAGCAAAGCTGTCCTTTCGTCAAGTGGCTGGGCAGCTATCCGGCGGTTTAAGCCATCTATCCCTATCGGGCCGAGGCGAACAACCCAGATCTATTTCCCAACCACTGCGTCATTGTCAGCTTTAGCCGCCTCGTCGAGGCGGCTGATCATGGCCTTTAAAACCGAAGGTTCTTGCAGACTGAGATCGTTGGCTTCCGCAATATCCTTGGAAATATCGAAAAGCTCGAGCCTTCGCTCGTCGCCCTGTCCGCTGGAAACCAATTTCCAGTTTTTCCAGCGAAGCGATGAAGCGCGCCAGCGTGGACCGGCAATGTAAAGGGGACGATCGGGCAGAGAAGCGTCTTCGATCAAGTGATCCGATAGATCAATGCCGTCCCACTTCAAATTGCGATTGGCCCGATAGCCAGCGAGCGAACAAAATGTAGGCATCCAGTCGATGACGCACACGGGAGCGTTACGACGACCTCTCAGCCCCTTGGCCGGCCAGGAAACCAAAGTGGGAACGCGCGTGCCGCCCTCATAAACAGAGCCTTTTTGATCCCTGAGAGGAGCGTTGCTGGCGGGCAGGGGACCAGCGGGGGAGTCGTCGGGCGGATAGGGCTGCGTATTGTTGGTTGCGGTGCTGCCGCCGTTGTCGCTCGTGAATACGAAGAGAGTATTTTCGCGAATGCCCTTGTCTTCGAGCGCCTTCAGTACGCGTCCAACCGCATCGTCCAAATGCATAATGCAAGCGGCATAGTGTCGATCAGCGTCTTTTCTAATGTGACTGGGAGCACGACTTTGCCACGCGAGCGGTTCGTTCACGGGCAGGTGTACCGCAGTATAGGGAAGGTAAAGGAAGAATGGGGTCTCATCCCTTTTTGAGATCCATTCCACGGCTTCTTCCGTTAAGAGATCGGTAACGTGTCCCGGCTCGTCTCGCAGGTTGCCATTGCGATGCCAGGTCATTGAGTATTCGCCGACCTTGTATCGATGCGTCCACGACGTTACGCCGCCGGCGAGCGAACCATAAGAGTGGTCGAACCCGTATCGATGGGGTCCCCATTCCGGCTTCGAGCCGAGATGCCATTTGCCAATGAGCGCGGTTTCGTAGCCCACCGAGCCTAAAGCCTTGGCCAAGGTTTCCGTATCCCAGGGGAGGGCTCGTTCATTGGTAGGAGTCGTAACTCCGAACCGGCTCCAATAACGACCCGTAAGCAATCCGGTACGGGTAGGACTGCACACCGGCGCGACGTAATGCTGTTCGAGCTCCAAACTGGATTTCGCCAGACGATCGAGGTTTGGCGTAGGAACTTTTCCGCCATGAAATGAGACATCGGCCCAACCTAAGTCGTCAGCTATGACGAAGACGAAATTCGGTCGATCGCTTCGAGCAAAGACGGAACCAATTAAGCATGCGATAAAACACGCGAGAAGAGGAATCAAAGCCCTCTCCAGCACGGTTTTCATGCGACAAGGTCTAGAGCGAGTGGATGGCTGAATTGGATACAGCGAGGCCCGCTTCCTTAATGGACTCGGAAATGGTGGGGTGAGCATGTACAGTACGCGCGAGATCTTCGGCGCTACCGCCATATTCCATATGAGTGACCACTTCCGCAATCATTTCCGAGGCATTCCGGCCGATTATCTGAGCGCCGAGAATGCGATCCGTCTTTGCATCGGCGACAATCTTCGCAAAACCGTCTGTGGCATCAGTGGCAAGGGCCCGTCCATTGGCCGACAAGGGAAATTTGCCCACGGCGATCTCGACGCCTTTTTCCTTGGCTTCGGTTTCGGTCAGGCCAACGCCTGCGACCTCAGGCTCCGTGTAAATGACATTAGGGATGACGTCGTAGTTGACGTGGCCCGCTTTGCTCGCGAGCAGTTCGGCCAGAGCAACGCCTTCTTCTTCGGCTTTGTGAGCCAGCATAGGTCCTGCGATTAGGTCGCCTATGGCGTAAATGCCGGGAACGGCGGTTTCGAAGCGCGCGTTGGTTTCGACCTGACCTTTTTCGTTGGTCGCTAGGCCTACGTTTCCAAGACCGAGTCCTTCGCTGTAGGGCTTGCGTCCCACCGCGACAAGGATCTTGTCGGCGGGGAGCTCCAGCTCTTTGCCCTTTTTGTCCACCAAGGCGATCAATTGACCCTTCTCTTCGCGAGTGCCTGTGAGCTTCGCATTTGTGTGAACCGTTAGGCCTTGTTTTTTCAGCGAACGTTCCAAATGCCTGGATACATCGTCATCGTAGCCGGCAGCTATTTTTGGCAAGAATTCGACTACCGTAACATCGCTGCCATAGCGGCTCCAAACGGAACCGAGCTCGAGCCCGATCGCTCCTGCGCCGATTACGACCAGCTTGTCGGGGACGCTGCCGAAAGCGATCGCCTCATCGCTGGAAACAACCTTGTCCCCGTCGAAAGGCAGAAAAGGCAGCTCCACTGGAGCAGAACCAGTCGCGAGAATCGTCGAAGTCGCTTGAACTCGCTGATCGCCATCGGGGCCCTGTACGAGTATTGATTTGTCCTCCTGCAAGACGGCTGCGCCCGTAAAGCGCTCGATGCCCCGCTTTTTGACCAGCATATCGACTCCACCGGTCAGCTGGGATACGACTTTGTCTTTCTTGGACAGAACGGTACCGAGATCGAGTTCGACGCTGCCCAAGCTTATTCCGTTTTCAGCGGCATGCTTCTTGGCGAACGCGAAGTGTTCACTGGTGTGGAGGAGAGCCTTGCTGGGAATGCAGCCTACATTCAGGCATGTGCCTCCCAAACTGGATCGTTTGTCGATCAATGCGGTTTTAAGACCAAGCTGGGCGCAGCGAATCGCGGCGACATAACCTCCTGGACCAGCGCCGATTATTGCGACATCGAATGAAAGTGAATCTGACATGGCTTGATTTTCGCTTATACGTCGATGAGCAATCGCGTTGGATCCTCGAGAGCTTCCTTCACTTTAACGAGGAAAGTGACCGCTTCCTTTCCATCGACGATTCGATGATCGTACGAAAGGGCTAGATACATCATGGGACGAATGGCTACCTCGCCATTGACGGCGACGGGGCGATCCTGAATCGCATGCATGCCAAGTATGGCGCTTTGCGGAGCATTCAGAATGGGCGTCGAGAGCATGGATCCGAATATGCCGCCATTGGTAATCGTGAAGACGCCGCCTTGAAGATCTTCCAGTCCTATCTTGCCCTCACGGGCCTTGCCTGCGTAGTCGATAATCGCTTGTTCGACTCCAGCGAGGCCTAACGTCTCGCAATCGCGAATCACAGGTACGATGAGTCCTTTTTCGGTAGATACGGCTATGCCGATATCATAATAGTGATTCTGAACAAGTTCGTCGCCATCGATCATCGCATTGATTGCCGGAACTTCTTCCAGAGCGCGAACAACTGCTTTGACGAAGAAAGACATGAAGCCGAGCTTGATGCCGTGCTTCTTGACGAATCGCTCTTGATAGGTGCCCCTGAGCGACTTGATGGCGCTCATGTCCACTTCGTTGAAGGTGGTCAGCATGGCAGCTTCCTGCTGGGCTGACACCAACCGTTCGGCAATTTTACGACGCAATGGCGTCATACGCTTGCGGGTAGTTCGCTCTGAAACAGGCGCGGAGGAACCGGACGCTACTGAAACATTCGGAGCCTGCTGTTCCGCCGATTGATCCTGGCGGGATTCGGCCGCAGCGATCATGTCGCCTTTGGTTACGCGACCCCCTTTGCCGGATCCTTCAACTTGAGCGGGGTCAATCGCTTCCTCTGCAGCAATGCGCCGGACAGCAGGAGAAACAGCGTTGCTCTTGGCTTCTGGCTTTTCTGCGGATTCGCTGGTTTGCTCTTCCGCTGGAGAATCGCTCGATTCTGGAGCAGCAGCCGACTCGTCGATCTCTGCGATCACTTGGCCAATCTCGACTTCGTCGCCTTCAGCGGCTTTTAGAACAATCGCTCCTGACACTTCAGCGAGGCCTTCGGAAGTAATCTTGTCGGTCTCGAGTTCGTAGATTGCTTGATCGCGTTGGACGTAATCGCCGTCTTTGACATTCCAGGCGGCGATGATGCCGCTGGTGATCGATTCGCCGAGGGCGGGAACTTTAACTTCGGTGGCCATTGGTCTGTTAATTTGTAGATGCAATCGCGACATGCCGCGAGCGGCAGTCTTGCTGGTTTCGATTTGAGCTAGGCGGAAAAGGCTTCGTGTAGGAAGGTTTCAAGTTCGCTTTTGTGCATTGCCATTGTCCCGACTGCGGGACTGGCGCTGGCATCGCGTCCTGCAAAGACGGGCTTAACGCCAAGGATGGATTCCAGTCGGGGAGCGATGAAACTCCAAGGTCCCATATTCTGGGATTCCTCCTGGCACCAGACGATGCTCTTTGCCTTTTCGTAGCGGGAAACGATTTCCTTTAACCGGTCCCCATGCAAAGGATACAGCTGTTCCACTCGTACGATAGCGGTATTCTGCACCTTATTGAGCTGTCGGTAGTCGATGAGATCGTAATAGACTTTTCCGGAGCAAAGAATGACGCGCTCGATCTTGCTCGGATCCTGATGAGCGTCGTCAATGATCTCATGAAAGATGTCGTTCTCGAAAGAACCCCACTCCGAAACGGCTTCCTTGTGACGTAGAAGCGATTTCGGAGCCATGATGACCAGCGGCTTGCGAAACTCCCGACGCATTTGCCTGCGCAACACATGAAAGTACTGAGCGGGAGTGGTCATATTGCAGACCTGCATATTGTCTTCGGCGCAGGCCTGCAAAAAACGCTCCAATCGAGCCGAGGAGTGTTCGGGGCCTTGTCCTTCGTACCCGTGGGGCAAAAGCATGACGATGCCGCTTATTCGTCCCCACTTGGATTCGCTAGAAGAAATGAACTGATCGATGATCACTTGGGCGCCATTAGCGAAATCGCCGAACTGAGCTTCCCAAATGCACAGCATCTTAGGGTAATCGATCGAGTAGCCGAAATCGAATCCCAGTACTCCCGCTTCTGAGAGCAGCGAATTGTAAACGCAAAAACGCGCCTGGTCCTCGGTCAAATTGAGTAGGGGAGTGTAGCGCTCGCCGGTTTCCTCGTGCCGAACCACAGCATGACGCTGGCTGAACGTGCCCCGCTCGCTATCCTGCCCTGAGAGCCGCACGGGTGTTCCGTCAACCAGCAAAGACCCGAAAGCGAGCGCTTCCGCGTAAGCCCAGTCGATAGCGGTTCCTTCCTCGAAGGCCTTGCGACGTTGATCGATGAAACGCTTGATCTTGCGGTTCGGCTTTATCGAATCGGGAATGGTTGTGAGTCCGCGAACGACCGTCTCCAGTTTTTGGCGACTAATTCCCGTCTCGACGGGGTCAAAAGAAAACTTAGGCTGAAAAATAGCATTCGATCCTGCGAATTGATTGCGGCCGCGAATCTTATTCTCCGCTGCTTTCTTCACCCGTTCCAAAGAGCTTTCAAGCGACGTCTCGTACTCCTTTCGCATTGCCTCGGTCTCCTCCTTAGTGAAGGTGCCGTCTTGGATCAATCGTTCGGAAAGCTTGGCGCTGACGGGCGGGTGCTTGGAAATCCGCTCGTAGAGCTTTGGGTTGGTAAACATCGGTTCGTCGCTCTCGTTATGACCGTGTTTGCGATAGCAATACATGTCGATTACAACGTCCGCTTGGAACTCCTGTCGGTATTCGATGGCTAGCATCGTCGCGAAGACAACCGCCATGGGATCGTCGCCATTGACGTGGAAAATCGGGGCTTCGATCATTTTGGCGATGTCCGTGCAGTATCGGGTAGACCGAGCTTCGTCAGGGGTGGTTGTGAAGCCGATCTGGTTGTTCACGATGATGTGAAGCGTGCCGCCTGTTCGATAGCCTGGCAGTTGGGAAAAGTTCAGCACTTCGGCAACCACGCCTTGGCCAGCGAATGCGGCATCGCCGTGAACGAGAATCGGCAAGACCTTCTTGCGTTCCTTGTCATTGAGGATGCGCTGTCGAGCGCGAGCCTTACCCTCGACTACAGGATTGACTGCCTCTAAGTGAGAAGGGTTCGAGGCGAGACGGATCTCCACCATATCGCCTTCCTTGGTTTCGATCACTTTTTCGTATCCCAAGTGATACTTCACGTCTCCGTCGCCTGCGACCGTATTGGGAATGTAGTTGTCGCCAAACTCCTCGAATATGAAATCGTAAGATTTCTTGAGCGTGTTAGCGAGCACGTTGAGGCGCCCACGGTGGGCCATGCCCATTACGACCTCCTTGATTCCCATTCGACCACAGTGCTCGAGCGCATTGTCCAGACAGGGAATGAGCGTTTCGCCTCCTTCGAGGGAAAATCGCTTTTGCCCCGTGTATCGGGTATGCAGGAACCGCTCGAAGGTCTCAGCCGCGAAAACCTTACGGATTATTCGTTCCTTGATCTTGTCCGAGAAATCGATTCTGCCTTGCAGGGGCTCGATCTTCTGCTGGATCCATCGACGCGCTTCCGTGTTTTGCATGTGCACGTACTCGTAGCCGATATTGCCGCAGTAAGTCTTCTTAAGCGCTTCGATCAGCTCGCTCAGACGCATCTTGCGGCCATCGAGAAAATGTCCGGAATCGAACTCCTGCTCGAGATCGCTCTCGCTTAGATCGAAACGATCCAAGTTAAGATCCTCGTTCGCCGGAGGAGGTCCGGAAAGTGGATCCAAGTCCGCCTGAGTATGACCGATACTTCGATAGCGATAAATCAAGCTCGAAACATGCATTTGCTTCGATCCGCTCGCCGGCGCCGAAACAAGCCCTCCGTTTTTGGATCCTGCCTTCTTGGGCGGAACGGTCAGTCCCAGTTCGAAGCCTTCGAAGAAAGCTCCCCAACGTTCGTCGACCGAAGTCGGATCTACTTTCCATTTCTCGTAATTCTCATCGAGAAGATCGGCGTTGGAGCGCGTGGAGACCGTAAGCATGGCGATTGGTTGTTAATCTATTTTTAAAATCAACTTAACAATGAAAGCCGATATAGAAATCGTTAGGCTTCTGTAATTTGCGAGTAAAGCAAAACGACTCGGAAAGCCCTGGTTTTTACGAATTTCGGACCAGTAATCGCTTCGAAAGGGCGCTTGGAGCTTGTTCTCCCATTTTCTTGGAATATCAAAAGAGAACGATGATTGAACAGGAGCTGAAAGAGACTCTTATATCAATGCAGTCAGCAATAAGCGCTGCTGATGCGCCAACGATTACAACTTGTCTTAAAAGACTGGATGAAGCCCTGCAGGAACATCGTCGAGAGTTGGACCCGCAGCTCAAACATTACCTGAAACGTCGCAGCTACGAAAAGGCATTGATGTTCTTGGATGGACAGGGCGACATTCCTAAGGGACTTTGCGGGGGAAAGGGCTAGAAGCCGTGGGAAAGCGACCGAGAAAAGTTGGAGTGGAAGGAAACGAGAATCCACTCGAAAACAATCCATTCGGAAACTTGGACCTAGGAAATTTGCCAGACAGCCCGACTGCAAAAGCCGAAATCGCTCAATCGAAACCTAAGGAGACGAAGAAGAATCGCGGCAGGGTCGACGTCGTCAGACAGCGATCCGCTGGTGGAGGGGGATGGATGACGGTTGCCAAGAATTTCATCGGCATCTCACAAGAAGAAAAGAACGATCTCAAGAAGCGTATCCAAAAACGCTGCGGCGTTGGCGGCTCTGTAAAAGAAGGTCGCATCGAAATCCAGGGCGACAAGCGCGATGACATGAAAGCCGTCCTGGAAGCGGCTGGCTTTCGTGTCGTCTTCGCGGGCGGTTGAGGAGCGCTGTAATATGAGGCGTGTTTCAAGGGCGATCGGATTGAGCGCAATCTTGATATTCGGCGCCTGTAGCGATCGTTCCACGGGACCGGAAGGCGCCTTTGCCGCGTTCAAGCAATCCCTAAAAGAGAGCGATATGTTGGCCTTGAATGGCTTGGTAAGCGAATCGACCCATCGGTACTTCAGCAATCTGCAACCTTGGATCGTACGCGGAGACGAGCAATCGCTGGCGGGTTTGCAGCCATTCGACCGGTATATGGTTCTCATTATTCGCATGCATCTCGATTTCCTGGAAAAGGAGGATTGGAAGGAATGGAATCAAGCGCTCGCGTCGGATGCTCCCCCGGTTGCGATTGGGGGATACCTAGGCGATTTGATGGATGAGGCTTTTGGCGATGCCTCTCTCGGACACGTCGATTCGATTGGGGGCGTTACGGCAGGTTCGCTGACGCGTCGTGGAATTTCGCTGGGGACCAATCTCGGGTTTGCGAGAGAAGGGAACGCTTGGAAGCTCAACTTAGCGCGTTTCTTCAGAGATCGCTTCGAGGGAATGATGAAACCGTATTTGTCCGATCGGTACCGAAATCGCGATCGCGTTTGGGAAATGCTCAAGGTAAACTATGGCGATCGTATGAATCGCAGTTTGCTCGATTCCCGAATCGAATAGTCCATCCGCGAATCTCCAAAGGGCAGCATGGCCTTATCAAAAGGGTTGCCATAGCTCTTTTCGCATCGTATCGAAATTCTTCATATGAGCAGTTCCGATGCGATTCGAGTGGGCGTCATAGGCGCGGGAACCAACACAAAACTCAGGCACATTCCTGGGCTGCAAGCGATTGATGGAGTATCAGTCGACGTGATTTGCAATCGGAGCGAGGCCTCCTCTCAGGCCGTTGCCGATGAATTCGGAGTGGCGCGAATCGCGTCGAATTGGCAGTCGGTAGTCGAAGACGAATCGATCGATGCGATTTGCATAGGCACATGGCCGTACATGCATGCTGAGATCAGCATAGCCGCTCTCAACGCCGGGAAACACGTTTTAACGGAGGCTCGGATGGCGATGAATGCGGAAGAGGGGCAAGCAATGATTGAAGCGGCCCGGGCGAATTCGGATCGAGTTGCTCAAATCGTACCGTCGCCGTTCACGCTCAAATGGGATAAGACGATCCAAGAAAGTCTCGAGTCGGGAGAAATAGGCGATTTACGCGAGATCCGTTCGATCAAGACGCTGCCCATGAACGTCGACTCGTCCGCGCCTATCAACTGGCGCCAAAAAATCGAATACAGCGGGAACAACACCATGATGCTCGGAATTTACTACGAGCCCGTTCAGCGCTGGCTTGGACGAGAGCCTTCGCGCGTGTGGGCCGACGGTTCGATCTACACGGACGAGCGCCTGGATCCCGAAAGCGGCGAGTCGACGGAAGTCTTGATTCCTGAAACCTTGCAGAGCATAGCCGAATACAGCGATGGACTTCGCTATTCCGCTCACATGACAGGTATCGAACTTGGTACGGGAAGAGACGAGTACGCCTTGTGCGGCTCCAAGGGCACTCTTCGATTGGATCTTCAAAGTGGAGAGCTTTTCAAAACGCTGATTGGCGAAGATGAAAAGCGGATAGAGCCAGAGGCTTCGAAAATTGGCGCTTGGAATGTAGAGGCCGATTTCATCGAGAGCATCCGCGAGGGAACTCCCGTAAAACTGACTTCTTTCCAAGATGGCGTGAACTATATGAAATTCACGGATGCCGCGCTCGCTTCCTATCGCAAAGGGGGAGCTTGGATCGAGATCAAGGCTGACGGCTAAAGGCTGTCGTTTCAGCCTTCCTGCTCAAGCCTTTGGCCTTATCGTCAGCTACCCGGCTTGATCGCGGGGATGTCCTTCAGGTGTTCCGGCAGATTATCGGGATCGTAGGTCGGAAAACCCATTTGCAGAAGCGAGATCAAGGGATAATCGAAACTCGCGTTTCCTTGGCTGCGATCGACGAGAACAGCAATGCCAGCCACTTTGCCGCCGTTATCTTCGACGATTTTAATGGCTTCGTTGACGCGGCCGCCACGCGTAATGACGTCTTCTACGATCAGAATGGGTTCGTCAGGCTCGATCTTGAATCCCCGACGCAAGACGAGGCGATCGTTTTCCTTTTCCACGAAGATGTAGCGAGAGTCGAACTGGCGAGCGACTTCCTGACCGACCACCAGTCCTCCCATAGCGGGGGCCAACACGGTCTTGAATTCGATCCCATCCAATTTCGGAGCCAGCAGCTCGATAAGGCGGCTTACTGCCGACATGTGCTGACACACCTGGGCGCATTGGAAGAAGTACTCGCTTCGGAGACCGGATCTCAGGATGAAGTGACCTTGAAGCAAGGCATTCGTCTTGCGGAAAATTTGGAGAACTTCTTCGTTTGCGGATTGCATGGCCCACACGTTGCCAGGCTACTTGCAAGATTCCAGTAAAATTTAGCTGAATCGAGCAATGGTTGAGCGATTTTCCAAGAAGTCGAAAAGACGGGTCTCGAACGCCCCCAACAGGCCTTTTTGAACTGGTCGAACGTCTGCTCGGAACGCTCTGGGGGGGAACTTATGGGCCTTCTTTAGGTTCTAAGGTTCAAGCCGATCAAATAAAGGAGCGTTCGGCTATAAGAAAAACGTTCAAGGAGAGAACTCAGTGAATCAGGATGCGACAGAGCTTTCAGGGGCATGGACATGGGGAGCCGTTTGGGTTTTCTACGCCTATTTTTATGGACGCTACTTCGGTCACGTCGCCCGCCGTCTGAAGCCGGATTTAAACTACGTCACGACGCCAGGATCGCCTGAACGGCTCTATGCCAAGCAGCGATGGTGCTATCGTTTCGCGGGACTCATGCTTGCGCCTACGCTTCTCGAGTCGATTCGCAGCAGTTGGTTCACGACAGGCGTAATCTCTCTTTTGCCCTGCTGCTTCGGGCTTTGGGTCATGCACGCGGTGTGGCGCGAAGTGTTTCGATCGGAACTGCCTCAGGCGAATCGATCCAAGCAAACGCCTCAGCGCTAGAAGGAAATCAAGTATCGGCAACGGCTTTGCTTGGCGGTCGATTGACTGTTGCAGCTTCTAGTCGGTCGGACTCATGCCGAGTCTCAATTGTTTCCTGAATACGACTACTTGGATTTCCACGAATTCATCCGACACATTGGCCCTTAGCCTCATGCTGTTTTCCCGAGAATATTTCGAGAAGAGAACATTCATGCCTTGATCTTCAATGTTGCGAAGCTCTTGGCGTTCGCAGTCGCCCATGAATTGGAATAGAAACTCCATCCCAGCCCCATGGGGAGACATCTCGATCTGCAGAGCATTGAGCGTTCGACAAAAACTCGAAATCTGAAAGAAGTCCTCGACCAATTCGAGTAACTTGCGGGAAGCGTGTTCGTCCGCATTCTCTTCGTCCTGCTTGGCCTGCAGACGATTCTTTACTTCGTAGGGCAACTTGAGAGGCGACAAGCGCTCGAATGCCCAGCGTTTCACCGATTGCGAACAGGTAAGAGCGTCGACGGCGGATTCATCGACGTAGAGCCGGTTCTCCAACCGATACGCATCGAGGTCGTCTCCCGCATAGGAATATTCGTCGAGAAGTTGGACATCGTTCTTGAGAACGGTTGAGAGGGCGGAAAGCGATTCTCCCAGGCTCAGCGAATCCGGCCCGCTAGGTACAGGATTGAGCAGAGCCGATTTGCTTTCGGACTTTAGCGACAGCTTCTCGGGTCCTTTGCTTTTCGGACGAAAAGGGCTGTTCGGATTGCCGGGTTCCCCCATATCGATCGGTAGATGTAGACGTTGCGTTTTTGCGTTAAAGGCGTTCGCGTGGGCGCAGCATAACCTGCCATCTCCCACACCTTTTATTATATCGGAATACGAGAGATCGAATCTAGAGGCGGAGACCAGAAAAACGTCGAAAATCTACGCTGATTGCGGACAGAACCTAAGGGCCGTAGAGATTCTCCTTGCTTGCTTACTGAGCGAGCGACACCCCCTAGGGGGCATTGGCAATCCGCAGTGATTGGCAATTCCTAAGCCTCTTAGGAGCGTTTCTCGAAGTTCCTGCGGGCAGCAAGCTTCCGAACCTAAAACCGCCGTTTTCCTAGGCGGTCGAATCGAGTTCCCTCAGCAATTCGTTGGCGATTCCAAATCGAAGATTTCGATGGGAAAAGCGAACGCGTTCGCAGCCCAGGAATTCCATCGATGCGCACAGGGCGCTGGTAGCTGTCGGAAAAATGTCGGCTCTCGATTCCGGAACGCCATGAACGCTTGCTCGTTCGCTCTGATACGCGCTGGCAACCTTCCGATGAAAGGCCTTCAAGGCATCGAGCGACAGACCGGATTCGAGGTCGTAGTCTGGATGTTCACTCGCCAAAACGGCAGCCGTTCCGCCTGTTAGAACGGCGACAGGCGATGGGCTGCTCTTAGCGTTGATTTTCGCTTCGTCGAAAGTCGCCCGAACATGCTCCCCAATGGCCTGCTCGGCTTCCGTTGTCAAAGGCGAGCGACGATCCTCTACGAAACGAGAGGCCAGGCGCACTGCTCCCAGATTCAGGCTATGAACCAATCGGGCTTGCTTTTCCAGAAACTGAATACACTCGAGCGATCCACCTCCCATATCGAGCAAGGTGAAGCTGCTCAAAGCTTTCAGTTGAGGATCCGTGCGGAGTCCATCGCCAATGTAACGAGCTTCCTCTACGCCGCTAAGGACATTCAAGTCGCATTTGGCGAGCTGAGAAACCCGGTTCGCAAAATGCTCGCGGTTTCGAGCGTCCCGGGCAGCGCTTGTAGCGACCGTTTTCAATGACGCCACTTCGAAAGAGTCCGCTATCTCCCGCAATCGTTTGATCGCCTCGGCGCCTCGTTCGATATCCTCGGGAAGGATTCTAGGAGGCTGTTTCATAACGCCTTCTCCGATACGCGTCTCGAGAACCTCGAAATGAACCGATTGCAACTCCCCTTGGTCGTCGCGCGTGGCGATCAGCAACTTGATCGTATTGCTGCCTACATCGATCACTCCCACTCGCCGCTCGGACATGGCTAAAGAACAAAGCCCTCTGGGGCTATGATGACGACGAATTCGCCTTTCTTGCTACCCGTCTGCAGCGCCTGGCTTACCGACGATAGAGCTCCAGAACGAATGGTCTCGAATCGCTTGGTTAACTCTCGCCCCAATGAAACGCAGCGTTCAGGACCGAGAATCTCCAGCATTTCCGCGACGAGTTTTTCGATTCGGTGACAGGATTCGTACAAAACGATCGAGTAGGGGAAATCGCGATATTCCTCGAGGAATCGTTTGCGGGCCGCTGACTTCGGAGGCAGAAAGCCGACGAACAGAAACCCATTGGAAGGCAAGCCGCTGGCGCTCATGAGCGTAGTCGCGGCGCAAGGCCCGGGAACGGGAACGACAGATAGGCCGCGGTTGTGGCATTCGCGCGTCAGTCGGAATCCGGGATCGCTTATCGCTGGCGTACCTGCATCCGAAATGAGAGCGATGCTCTCGCCTGACTCGAGTCGGTCGGCCAAAGAAGCCGCCAGAGACCGCTCGTTCTTGTCGTGGTAAGCAACGAGCTGATTCTTGATTCCGATTCGGGAAAGGAGCAGGCCGGCTACGCGCGTATCTTCGCAGGCCACCAAGCTCGCCTTAGCGAGAATCGAACGGGCCCGTTCGGTGATATCCGCCAAGTTCCCGATAGGCGTGGCAACGACGTAGAGGTGCCCCGGTTCAGGGACGAGCGATGCGTTTTCGCCTTCCAAGCTATTGGAATTGGAGGACTGTAAGTCGCTTTAGCGACTCGTGCTTCCCATTCCGGGAACGCCGCCTTCCCAGTCCTTCGGTCGGCTCCAAGGAATGGTCGATTCGTCGACTTCCGTGCATCCGGTAAAGATCAGGGTCAAGCCCAGGGATGCGACGGCTAGGAAAAGTGAAATGAGTTTTTTCATGGTCTATAAGTTTCCGCTAACGACCGAATCGCCCGGGATGGGGTCGGTTTTAAGCGACTCTGGCAGAATTCTCGCAATGCTCAAGTTTTCCTTTACTTCGGTTATCTGAAGCTGGGCCACGGTTTCGCCCTCGCGCACGATGCTGAGCAAGTGATCCAATCGAATGCCGCTGGTGTAGCCCAAATTCGTGATAACGAAGGAAGATTGCGGTCCCACTGTTAGGATTTTGCCCTCTAGGTTAGCAGGAGCCAGTTTGGCATTGGGAGGCAAGGCCGCCGGATTGGCGGTAGTGGTGGTCCGTTGCAGATTCTTTAGGCGTTCGACCTCCGATTCGAGCGATGTAATGGTTTGCTCGTAGGATTCGGCCTTGGATAGAGATATCGTAGTAGCTCTCAGCTCAGCCATTTCCTTGCGAAGATCCGCCAGCGCCCGCTGCAGGTTTTCTTCGTTTTCAAGTCTTCGCTCCAACTCCTCGGTGTAGCGTTTTTTCTCGCGATTGAGTTGATTGGATCGGGCGGTTATGACCGTTATGTTCGACCGGGCCTCCTCGAGGGATTTCGAGCTTTGCTGCTCGGACGTTTGGCTCGATTCCAGATCTTTCTTCAATTGCGCAACGCGATTGCGTTCCGCTTGTAGAAGCGTTTGAACCGATTGGAGATCCTCTTCGATGCGGGACTTGTCGCTGCTACTCAGAAAGAAAAAGACGCCAGACGCCACAGCGCCGAGAATAGCGAGGACCGAAAGAAAGTTGGCGACCGATTTCATGGACAAGCAGCGAGAGGAGAGGGAGGTAGCGAGTATCTTGGAAAGGCGTTCCGTGTTTGAAAAGGGAAATCTCGAACGAGGAACGGACGGGTTTGCCGTTAAGGGGACTCCAAAATGGGCTTCAAGATTCCATATACGTGGTTGGCCACGCGCTTGTGTCCCTCTGGATTGGGATGAATGCCGTCAGGCAAATTTAAGTCGGCCATGCCGCCCACGCCTTCCAGAAGAAATGGGATGATGAAGGCATTCAATTCCTGAGCAACGTTGGGGTAGACCGCAGCGAAAGCGTCGGTGTAATGAGCGCCTAGATTAGGCGGCATTTGCATGCCCGCGATTACGATGCGGACATTCGGGTTCTTTGCGCGGACTTTTTCCGCAATTTGAATCAGGTTGCTTCGCGTATTCTCCAGGTCGATACCGCGCAAGCCGTCATTTCCGCCTAAAGCGAGCACGAACACGTCGATCGGCATACGCATGGCCCAGGCGATTCTACGCAGTCCTCCTGCAGACGTCTCGCCGCTGACTCCGGAAGGTATGACTTTGTAGCTTAAGCCATCTTTGTCGATCAGACCCTGCATTAAGTTCGGGTAGGATTGTTCGTAGTCTACCCCATAGCCAGCCGTCAGACTATCGCCGAACACGAGAATATTGCGAACCTCCCTGTCCGACTCCTGCGACCATGCCGATAAAGCGCCGAGCAATACGGCGAGACCGGCTAGCAGAGGAACAGCCCAGTGTCTTGGATTGGAATCGAGCATAGGCAATACGACGCGCAATTATGCTAATGGTTTCATTTGCAGTTCGGAAAATTCGCAACACAAATACATGAAACCATATGCCGTCTCGCGCGTTTTAGCAGTTATGAGCGATCCAACGATCCTGGAACTCGACAAAGTCACGAAATCATTTCTCAGCGGCGAGCGCTCGCTCGAAGTGCTCAAGGAAGCCAGCTTTTCAGCGGAACTTGGAGAATCGATAGCCATCGTTGGCCCCTCCGGCAGCGGCAAGACCACCTTGCTCGGACTGTGCGCCGGATTGGATGCTCCGACATCCGGCGAAATTCGCATATCGGGAGAAGCCTTGGGCTCTATGAGCGAAGACGAACGAGCGGACGTGAGGAATCGCTTGGTCGGCTTCGTTTTTCAGAATTTCCAACTGCTTCCCACTCTAACCGCGCTGGAAAATGTACAGGTCCCTCTGGAACTCAGAGGCGAATCGAACGGGCATGAAGAAGCTGTGCGATTGCTGGATAAGGTAGGACTTTCCGAGCGCAAGGAGCACTATCCCATACAGCTTTCGGGAGGAGAGCAGCAACGCGTCGCAATCGCTCGGGCCTTCATCAACCGTCCGAAGATTCTATTCGCCGACGAACCCACAGGTAACTTGGATGCGGATACGAGCGACTCCATCGTCGATCTCCTATTCGAACTGAATCGCGACGCGGGCACGACCTTGGTTCTGGTCACTCATGATTTGGATCTAGCCCGCAAAACCGATCGGATTCTTCGCATCGACCAGGGCAAGGTAACCGAAGCGCCATGAGCGATTCCAATACAACCCCGATGCGTCCGAAGCCAAAGGCGAGTTGGATCTGGCTAATGGCCTGGCGAGACACGCGACGTACGCGCGGCAAGTTAGCGCTCTTCGGCTTTTCCGTGATTTTCGGCGTAGCGGCCTTGGTGGCGGTCAATTCCTTGCGCGGCAATCTCGAATCGGAGGTCGATCGTCAGTCGCGAGCCCTATTGGGAGCCGATCTCGAATTCTCGAGCCGAGAACCTTTCAATGAAGAATCGCTCGCTTTTTTCGAGAGTCTCGGAGCCTCCGAGGAGGCCAGCGAGTCGCGTCTTTCGACCATGGCGGTATTCGAGAAATCAGGCGGCACGCGCCTTGTCTCCTTGAGGGCCATGGATGGCGGGTTCCCTTGGTATGGGAGTTTGGATACGCGCCCTGAAGGCCTATCCGTAGCTCGATCGACCGATCGAGTCGCCCTAGTCGAGGAATCCTTACGCATCCAATACGATCTGGAAATCGGCGATAAAATTCGCATTGGCGAGGCCGTATTCGAAATGATAGGGGAGATTCTGACTATGCCGGGAGAATCATCGTTCGGGTCCGCTTTCTCGCCCCGCATCTTGATTCCATCCGCCTTTCTCGAGGAAACCGAATTGATCGGCTTCGGCAGTCGCAAGACCTTTCGCAAGCGCTACTTTTTCTCAGGGGGAATAACTCCCGAACTGGACCGGCGCCTGGAAAGCCAACGGCGCGAATTGCGTCGCGCCAGCGTCCGCTACGATACCGCTGAAGAACAGAAGCGTGAAATCAGTGGAATGCTCGACGAAATGACCAGCTATCTAAGCTTGGTTGGATTCGTCGCTTTGCTTTTAGGGGGAGTTGGCATTGCGGGAGCTGTACAAGTTTATCTGAAGGAGAAAAGCGAATCGATGGCTGTGCTGCGTTGCCTGGGTTGTTCCACTCGAAACAGCATGTGGGTCTTCTGTATCCAAATCGCCATTGTCGGCTTCATCGGATGTTTCGTTGGAGCCGTCTTAGGGATTTCCGCGCAGATGGCTTTGCCGAAAATCGTGGAACAATTCTTGCCTTTCGATTTGCCTTTCGAATTGGTTTGGAGCCGTTTGGCGGAAGCCTTCGCATTCGCCTGGGTGCTGACGACTTTGTTCGCGTTCCTGCCGCTTTTGCCATTGCGTCGCTTGTCTCCCATGAGGGCGATACGAACCTCTATGGGCGCGCGTCCGGGACGCAAGGACTGGCTCGTGTGGGCAACGACCTGCGCGATAGCGACGCTAGGACTTTTGTTTTCAATCCTGCAAACGGATCGACTGCGCGACGCGGTGGGCTTTTTCGGCGGATTGATCGCTGCAATACTAGCATTGGCCGCCATCGGAATGGCCTTGCGAGCTGCGTTGCGACGGGTGACTCCCGATTCGCTTCCCTTCGTCTGGAAACAAGGATTGAGCAATCTCTATCGTCCCAACAATCGCAGCGTATCGCTCGTGGTGATGATCGGAATGGGCGCTTTTCTGATCTACACGCTGTATCTCTGCGAGGTAAGCATATTGAAACGCGGTGAAATAAACGACCAAGACAGCAAGCCAAACACGATCTTCTTCGACGTGCAGACGGACCAAGTCGATGAAGTCAAATCGATTGCGGCAGAGCAGGGCGCCAAGCTGCACTTTCACGATCCCATGGTTTCGATGCGTTTGACGCACGTTCGTGGACAAACGACCCGTCAACTGCGAGAATCGCGCGAAGCGGATTATGAAGGCTGGGCTCTCGTTCGCGAATACCGATCGACTTATCGAGATCATCTGCGCGAACACGAGACCTTAATCGAAGGCGATTTCGACAGCGAATCCACCCTAGGCGGCGAGATGCCCATCCCGATATCGGTCGAACAAAGAATGGTGGAGGCTCTGCGATTGGAGATCGGCGATGTTCTCAATTGGAACGTGCAAGGGTTTCCCGTCGAGACGCGGGTAGATAGCATCCGAAAGGTGGACTGGCGACAGATGCAGCCGAACTTCTTCGTGGTTTTTCCAGCGGGCGTTCTCGAAGCGGCTCCCGCGAATCACTTGGTTGCCTTACGCTCGGAAGGGGCCGAACAAATCGCGAACCTGCAAGGAGCGGTAGTTAAGCGATTCTCCAACGTATCCGCTATCAACTTGTCCATGGTGCTGGAGAGCCTTCAGGAGATCTTCGACAAGATAGGCTTCGTCGTGCGATTCATGGCGTCCTTTACGATTCTGACCGGATTGATCGCTCTGATTACGACCGTCCTGACAAGTCGTTATCAGCGAGTGCGCGAAAGCGTTCTCCTGCGATCGATCGGAGCATCCATCGGACAAGTACGCTCGATTATGGGAATCGAATATTTTCTCCTAGGAGGCATCGGAAGTCTCACGGGAATCTTGCTTTCGTTGGGTGGAGCTTGGGGCGTGACGCGATTCGTATTCAAAATCGATCTTTACATTCCCTGGGGCGTTACACTCGCAGCGGTCGTCGTTATAGGTTCACTCACCCTAATCACCGGCATGCTCAATAGTTTGGGTATCGCTAAACGATCGCCTTTGGAAGCCTTGCGATACGAATAGGTCGGGCAAGAATCTCCCTGAGTCCGCTGCGGACCTACCGAGAATATTTCTGCACGGTACCCCGGGGACGCGATCGCCCGTCTTACACCGATCGCCTAAGCAGCTGCTTCAGAAAAGCTATCGCTTCCTTCAGGTTCGTGCTACTGCCAGGGATTTCCGTCCAATTCACTGGGATGGTCTCAATCGGATAACCCGCGTTCTTGGCAGCGAGAATCAATTCAAGGTCGAAAGCGTAGCTGCTCTGCTTAAGCTGGGATCGAACGATGCGATAGAACTCGCCGGGGATTATTTTAAAACCGCATTGCGTATCGGAAACGTCGATATCGTAGCGAAGGCGAATAAGCGTATTGAATAGCTTAGCAGCTGCTTTGCGGGTCAATTTTCGATCGAGGGAATGAGAGTCCTTAGGATCGCGAACGGCAAGGTAGACGCGATCTGACTCGATATCCTTCAAGACGCGCGCGACTTCCGACGCGGATACTGCTCCGTCAGCGTCGACGAAGGCCAGGGTCTTGAAAGAATGCCCTGTGTCCCATCCAGAGCGAATGGCTCCGCCTTTGCCCTGATTCTCTTCAAATAGCAATGCCTCATTGAGGACGTCATAACGGGAACGTTGCTCCTCAACGTAACCCTTCAGAAAAGCCGCTTCGTCCTCGGGAGACCCATCGTCCACGACTTGTATTCGAACGGGGAGATTGGATTCCTGGATTGCCTGACTCAAATCCGGCAGGAATTTAGGCAAGCGGAGACGTTCCTTGTAGCAGGGCACTACAAGTAGAATAGAATTAGTCTCGTTTTCACCTTCGGACATAGGCTTCAAGTCTTGTTAACGAAGAAATCGCCGAAGCGATTGTCGCTGTCTTCCGAATACAGCGCGAATGAGATAGAATGATCATCCGCTACGATGGATCCGAGCTCTTGTCGATTCAACAACAACGCTGCCGTGCTGCCAGCATCGGCAAACGCGGCATTTTCCGCATGAGCATAGCTGCGCGACCAAGCTTGTTCTTCCTTGGAATCCCTTGGGTCGATAACATGGGAACCTTGGAACAATTCGCCCGAACTCGCCAAAGCCTGCCCTGGCTTCAGGGATACGGTCTCGATCGGTTGTCCCTCAAGGCCTATGTCCAGATCCCATCCGCCGGCATTGCCGGGGGCGCCCATTGCAAGATAGGTGCTGCCAGCCGATTCGAGAAGGCCAGTTCCATGTTCCCATTCCTGGAAGAGGTCAGCGATTCGATCCAAAGCGTAGCCCTTGCCGATCCCTCCAAAATCGAGCAAGGGGCCTTCGACTAGTTTCGTCACAATCGCTTGGTCGGGGTCTAATCCAAGTAAAGGTTCGTCTAGCGCGTGGCTTGCTCCATCAACCTGGAGAAAACGACCGACTTCGTTGGCCTGTCCCTTGACGCTCAAGGATGCCTGACCCATGAAAGGGTGAAATGCGCCCTTGAGTCTGGCGCTGGCATCGAACGCCCGAAGCAGGCAGTCGACTGTATCGTCCGCAATGCGAACCATTTCGCCCGCCTTTGCCCGATTAATTCGGTTCGTATCGCTGTTTTCGATGTAAAGACTGAGAAGGGACTCTAGGCGATCTAGCAAGTATTCCGCCTCCGATACGGCGGTATCCATCAATCGGGTTCGCTCCCCGTGCAGGTAAAAGGCGAACTCGCAGGCCATCGCTTCGTGTAGATAGGATTGGAGGTTGGGACAGTCGCTACGCCTCATCGTTATTCCCGCGTTTTCATAAAGGCGTCCCAGAGATTCTGCCGTATCCAGCATTCGAGAACGACGTTTTGCCGGAGACCGTGGTATTCGACTACATGCGTCTCAGCGAGGATTGTCGGAAGGGCGCCCACAGGCCCAATAACGATATCCAAAGCGGGGGCCGTCGCAGGATTCGGCCAATAGCCAACGGTCGCGTTATCTCTCAAATGCCAGGGCAACGGCCAAGCATTGTCATCCCCAATGACCGCAATCGACAGATTCGTATCAGGATCGAGCGCTTCGATATCATCGATACGCTGCGTTAGTTTGGCGAACTGTGGAGATGTGTGCTGATAGATATAGGGATTGCGCGCATCGGCCGCATAGTAGTTCGATTTTCGAGCGCTTTGAAATTGTTGCCAAGCGAGCATGGAAAGGGCGAGGCAAGCGACGAGTCTAATGGGAATAGGCGTGCCAGAGGCAAGCGGCATGCGTAACGCGAATCCCGCTGCAAGCGCGAATGAGAGACAAGAGCTTAAGAGAAGCCAAGGCGTTTTGTAGGGAATGAGGCAATAGACGGCGAACGCGATGTATCCATAGAAGACCACTCCGCGAATCGAACTGCGAGCGGGATCCCGATCACGAATAGCCAATATCAGGCCAGCGAATCCAATCAGGAAAAAGGGAGCCTCGCTCCAGCGGACGCCCTCTGCTGAGTGAGGCCAGAAAATCGAAAAGTAATAGCTGAAAGGCTTTTCGTGGCCCTGTCCTTGCGAGCGATCGGCGTAGTTGACGAAAGCCTTTAGACTGTCAGGGAGTTGGGAGAATTCCGAGAACAGCGAGGAGAAGAAGACGATCCAAACGAATACGAATACGCCGAGCGCTGCGCCGAGCTCTTTGGGGCGCGTGGCGGCCCTCCAGGCCTTGCTCTCTAAAATGCGCTTCTGAGACAGCCAAGCGGCGAGAGCGATTGCGAATAGATGGATGATCGCCGTTTCCTTGGTCGCGAAGAGCAACGCCGATAGAGCGCCGAATCCGGCAGCCTTACGAACATTGGGTTCGCTCCAATAGGAATGGAACGTATAGAATGCCGAGAATCCGATAAGCGCGAATAAGGCTTCTTGGACGAAGTACGCGCCGTACACTACGGGTAAGGGCGAAAGGGCGTAGAAAAGCCCTCCCAGCAAGTAGACGAGCGATTCGTTTCTCCATCCCAGCAAAAGGATGAACGCAATTAGAGCAACGCTAGCAATAATCGGACCTAGGCGCAGCGTCGTTCGATCGAGCTCCTCGGATTCGATTCCCAGCAGCCCGTTGAGAACGCTCGATGCGTAGTAGAGCGTGGGCCCATGTTTGTCGAAGGGATCGTAGCGGTACTCCCCGGTCTCCATCAGTTCCCATAGTTGGTAGGCTTGCACCGCTTCGTCCGAGTGTAGAATCCGCGCTTGGGAATTCTGAATACGTAGCTGCAGGCCTATGGCAACGATGGCTAGACTCGCGAGCAGGTAGAAACCGCGCTTGACTGTGGAGGGGATGGGCAAGGAGGGAGGAGTTGACTACGAAAAACGCGTCCTGAGGCGAGCTCGGGACGCGTTTGAAATGCTGTACGCAGCGTTCGACTATTGAGTGCCGAATACTTCGACTTCGACGACGTGGTTCATCTCGTTGCTGGTGTTGCCAGCGGAGTAGAGTCGCACGTATTGCCCCTTGGTCTTGCGAGCGTTCACGAGCTTGCCTTGGTTGATTTCCAAGTAAGCCTTGTCGGCGCCCTTGCCGAGACCGGACGAATTGTCGTGGTCGTTGTTGAAGACGGTCGTTACACCACTCTTGAACTCAGGATCATTCGAGATCTGAACGACCACATCGTGGTAGGCCCGCTTCTGCGTGTGGAAGTGCCACATGGATACGCCGTAGATGGTCGATTCCTTTTCAAGGTCGACTTGGATCCACTGCAAACCAGGAGCGAGCTCAACGAAGTAGCCTTCTTCCGATTCCTTGTCGCCGTCCGTCGCGTAGCTCAAATCGCCGATGATCGGGAAATCGTCGCTAGAGGTCACTTCCTTGCCTTCAGCCAAGTTCGCTACGTTGTCTGGAACCATAATGACCGGAGCCGGCGTTCCCGCAGCCTCGAGGTGAGGCAGATTCACCTGAACAGGCGTGCCAATGAGAAATGGCGGGGGAAACTCGACAGTAAGCTGCTTTTCCGCAACGGCAGTCGTCGCGACAGCGCTCAGCGCCAATAGAGAGATCAGTTTCTTTGTCATAAATATGCGATGTCTGTTTATTAGTATGAAAACTTCAATTACGAATTGTTCCGCAATTAGATGTCGTAGACCGACTTGGGAAGCTCGATCGTCTTGCGAGCGGCAACGGCTTCGTTCACATGGAAGATCGCCATTTCGCTCTTCAAGGTGTGCTCGCCATCGGAGTTGAGCTTGGCCTTGCCGTTGATCGCGTCGAAGAAGTTCTCCAAGTGCGGCGTGTGCGGCATCTTATTGAGAACAATAGGAATGTCGTAGGCGTCCGGCGGAGCGGATTCGCGCACATCTACCTTAGTGACGACTTCCTTCTTGGCGGCCTCTTCCTTGCGGATGAATCCCTTCTTGGCCAAGTCATTCCAGGTTTCCTGCGTTTCTTCGCGGGCTTCGCGGTACATCTTGGTGAAGGACGGATTCTCCGACATACGGAGGGCGCCTTCATCGCCCATAAAGTACTCGTAGTAGCCGCCGCCGGCTCCGGTAGTCGCCAGCGTCTGATAGAAGGCGCGAGCCGGACCGTGAGGCGTGTCGTACTCGAAGATGGCCATCACGTTGTCGTACCATTCGCGGCCTTCATAGTAGTCGTTGCCGCCGCTGGCCTGGACGCTCTTGGGCAAGGCGTCGAAGAACCAATTGAAAATATCGATCTGGTGGGAGCCAAGGTCGGAGATCGGGCCACCGCTCAAGTCGCGGAACCAGCGCCAGTTCAGGAACTGTTCCATGTCGCGATAGCCATGGGCTTCGAGCTGGTCTTGCTCGATGTAGATTCTCGGATTCACATCCTGGAATTTCTTCGCTGAACGGTTCCACTGACCGTTGGCAGTGGTGAAGCGGCCAAGGAGGTCCGAGCGCTTAATCAGATTGTGGTAGGCGTGCAGGTAGCGTGGATTCGAACGGCGCTGGTGGCCGATCTGCAGGAGCTGACCCGTATCGCGAGCGGTTTGCACCATAGACTTGGCTTCGTCTATTGTGCGAGCCATCATCTTCTCGCAGTAGACGTGCAGACCCGCCTCCAGGCACGCATTGGTGTGGCGCGCGTGCCAGAGGTCCGGCGTTGCGATGATAACCGCGTCTAAGTCGAGTTCGTCCTTGGCATCGAGCATTTCCTTGTAGTCGAAGTACCACTTGAGCTGGGGACTTTCCGTACGAAGGAGGCTGCGGCACTTGCCGATGCTGTTTTTCCAAATATCGCAAACCGCAACGATGTTGAAGGGGCGCGGCTCGATCTGGAGCATGGAGTTGGTCAGGACTTCGCCCTGTTTGCCATAGCCGAGAATGGCAATGTTGATTTTTCCGTTCGGGGACGACTGGGCCTTCATAATCGAGGGCGCAAGCAAGATCCCGCCACTGGCGAGAGCGCTCGTCTTAAGGAAGTCGCGACGTCCGACGGAGAGTTTCGAGGGTGCTGTAGTGTTCATGTAGGCGCGTAACATTAATATACTATTTTTCGACCGCAGCGAAGCGATTGTGTTTCACTAACAAGAGGGCTGCGACCGTCAGAGCGACGTGCATGCCGAGCCAGGCGATGCCGGCATCCTGCTTGAGCATGATCAGTCCCACCGTGAGGCTGGCCCAAATCAGTCCAGACACGAGCAAAGCGATGCGGGAGCAAATGCCTGCTAGAATCATAACTCCCACGGCAATAAGAGCATAGCCGAGAACGCCCGAGTAAATGGAAAGGGCGAATCCTGGCATGAGCGGCTCTTCGGCCAGCTTTTCGTAGAGCGCTTCCGGCACTCCATTATAATGAGAGAAACCGTACTCCTTCGTTTGAACCTCGGTGGTGATGGCAAAGCCACCGTCTTCGCCACCCACGGAAACTTCCTTAGTAACGGTTGCCGAGAACTTCTCGATTCCAGTTACCAAAGCCCTCAGGCCTAACCATACGCGTAAGATAAGATACGCGTAGAATGAAGCTGGATCGGAGCTGTTATTGTCTGCGGAGGCTGTAGGGGAGGAGTCACTCATTTTGAAAGCTAAACCCAATAGGTTTCTGATTTACAGTTGTCCAGATTGAAGCGATTGCGGCAGCGACTCTGGAAACTGAACTGTTACAATTTCAGACAGTCTGTCAATTTTGGACCGCAAGAGCGAGAAAGATGTCCGGTTTTTGAACTGATTCGAGAGCGATTTTTCGTCAAGAATGGGATGTCGCTAGGGGAGCTAGGGTATCCGCTGACTCGATTGTCCCTGAATTTTCCTATTTTCGATCTTTCCATCGCGACTAAAGCGCATTTAGCAAGAGGCATGATTTCTCTGCGCTACGGCACAAATCCTCACCAGAAAGAAGCCTTCCTCGAATTGCCGGATCCGTCTCCGCTGAAAATCCTCAATGGCGCGCCGGGCTACATCAATATGCTCGATGCCTTGACCTCCTGGCAGCTCGTTCGCGAGCTTAAGGAAGCCACAGGAAAGGCATCGGCTGCGTCCTACAAGCACGTGAGCCCCGCAGGAGCAGCCATCGCCAAACCGATTGACGAGGCCTTCAAGGAATCGCAATTCCTCAAGACAACTGACTTTTCGGAAGTAGCGAGCGCCTACGTGCGCGCTCGTGGCGGCGATCGTCTGTGCTCTTTCGGCGATGTGCTTGCAGTGAGCGACACGGTGGACGCGAGTTTGGCTCAGTTCCTGAAGACCGAGGTATCGGACCTGATCATTGCTCCAGGCTACGAGCCCGAGGCCCTGGAAATCCTCAAGAACAAGAAGAAGGGCGGTTTCGTCATTTTGGAGATCGACTACGATTTCATGCCCGAAGGCATCGAGGAGCGCGATTTGTTCGGTATACGCGTCAAACAGACCCGCAACAGCCGACTCATAACCAAAGCGGATCTCGAAAACGTCGTCTCAGAAAATAAGGCCATTTCCGATGAAACCATCGAAACGCTGCTCGTAGCGGCCATATCTCTCAAATATACGCAGTCGAATTCCATCAGCGTAGCCTATGACGGTCAGATCGTGGGCATGGGCGCCGGACAGCAATCACGCATCCACTGCACGCGCCTTGCCTGCGACAAAGCCGACAAGTGGTTTCTTCAGCGTCACCCGAAAGTGCGTGGACTCGATTTCAAAGAGGGGACTAAGAAAGTCGATAAGACCAACCTCATTGATCAATACCTCCTTTGGGATTCATTGAGCGCTTCCGAGGAAGCGATGATGCTCCAGAACTTCAATACGCGCCCAGATCCCATCACGCGTGAAGAACGCGCCGAATGGAATCGCCAATACACGGATATCTGCCTAGGCAGCGACGCCTTCATACCATTCCGCGACAACATCGACCGGGCCAGCCGCTCCAACATCCAGCACGTCGTCGAAACGGGCGGTTCTCTCAGGACCGAGCATATCGTGGAGGCCGTCAACGAGTACGGCATGACGCTGACTCATACAGGTATTCGCAGCTTCTTGCATTAAAACAAGCTACCCAAGCAGTTTCCGCAAACTGCAGGGGACTCGTCTCGATATTTGTAAAAAGAGAGGTTTCGCTAAAAATATATTTATTAGACATAATATCTATTGTGCGTTTTATTGAGAGCACCTAGGAGGGGCAGCTATTGCGGATCAGGTGCATGATCGGAACGCTTCTATTGAGCTACACTCATAGTTTGTGTTCTCGTAGTCCACCGGATCAATCAGTAGCCACCCGTCTATCGCTGTAACGGCCTTCAACTGACATTTCGTAAATCCGCTTTGCGATTTCCTCGAAGTCGTATTCGCGAGAGACAGGTATTCTCAGCAGTAGCAAATCGCAGGACGAAAAGAGATCATTCACGAAACGGTCCCTCTCCTGGCGCCCTCTGCAATTATGAGAAGAATCGTCTCGTTCGATTGCGGCGATAATTTCGCTATCAACCTTATCGCATACCACGAAATCAACATGTCGTGACTTGATGCGATTTCGGCATGAGAATCTCAGCTTTGGATTTATGTCGTTTCTTACCTGGATGATATCTTCCAGTCTTGTTTTAAAGGATATCGAAAATCGCGTTTCCAGCGATATTCTTAGAGGATTCTCAACTCTGTTGGAGTCGGCAAATTCAGACGACGCTCATGATTTAATTGAAAGATCAAACAGTTCGTCACGCTTGCTGAATCTGGAATTGAATCGAACTATAGTAGACTTTTAAGAAAACAAGTCCAGCAAGCGTCAGTACAGTCACAAACAGCTTGTCCCGTTCTAAAGAAATAGGCGGCTGGATTTCAATAGGCCCAACAATCACCCAGCCTGCCATTCTCTCGTTCAACAAGAATTAGACATAATGCAATACGAGATTTCGCCTAGTTCGTCTAGCTAAACAAGATGCTTACCAGGACGCCTTCCGTTGCTTCGACAATAAATATCTAAATCTCGAAGTCGTAAGCGACAAATACAGTATCCAATATGCTGATATAAATGACCACAATATCAGCAACGAAAAGACGGGGCCTCCACACCCTGGTAGCAATGATCGCATTCAATCTATTCATCGTCTCCAACGTTTGCCAAGCAGGTTGCGTATCTATTCCGGACTCCTCGATACCGAGTTCATGCCTCAATCGCAATCAAAAGACACCTTGTCAGATCGCTGGAGAAGTGACTTACGGTATTGTATCTATTATTATAATACGTTATAGATCGATAATCCACAGCCAAAACAAGTGTCCTACTAGCTGATTTCGAGATGAATTAATCGCGCATGTTTGTTAAAATTAAGCTAAAAACAGTCAATGTTCGTGCGTTCACGTACGTTGCGGAACACCTAACAATTGACACTCCACCGCTTTTTCAAAACGCATAAAACTGAATCAACTCTATTTATTTAATGAATGTCGAGGAACCCGACCCCAGTTCGAATTGCCATACTGGAGATTTATGCGTCCTAATTGACCAATTTTGCGACTCTTCAATTTGTTTTTTCAAAGGCGCTAAGCGAATCTATAGTTACTGGAAACTATTCAATTATCCAATCGAGAGAGATTGGAATATCTTTGTCGCAATAGAAATCTCTCTCAAGTTCGATCCAAAAGCGGAAACGTATGATCACATGGGAATTAATGATGATGGGCAAAGAGAGCGTATAAAATCCCTATACGAGAGAGAGGCATACCGGTCAGCAAGATCGATTCAAGAACGGCTCATAAAAGATCATCGCGAGGCGACGGAAGCCTAGGCCAATTGGGTAAATTCCGGAACGATTCGATTCTCCATCGAGTTTTCCAATAACGGAAATCGTGACCGTTGATTAACGAGCGCAGTTAAACCATCTGGCGAAATCCTAAAGGAATTACCTCTTTTTTCTCTGGGAGCGATGCGCAAAGGCGCATACGCTTTGCATGAGTCTCATGATCTCTAACATCCAAGAAGCTTCGCCACGCGCCCTTGCTCATGTTCATCTGTCTAGCTGGAAAGAAGGCTATCGCGGGATTGTAGACGAGTCCCTTCTTTCGCGGATGAGCCTCGAAAAGCGAACCCAGGATTGGGAAAAGTGGTTAGGGGGTGGCATTCAAGGATTCAGTTACTCTGAGGACGACACAGTTACAGGTTTCCTCACTTACGAGGCCAAGAAAACGAATCAGTGGGAATTAATGACCCTTTATGTTGCCCCCGATAGCTGGGGCCATGGAATCGCTCGCTCGCTTATGG
>Ga0208127_1000092_pt1 | contig 42796 bp, 42 predicted proteins | sample ETNtaG_6_FD_185751 | JGI IMG/M metagenome (GOLD analysis project Ga0208127, IMG submission 185751) | Marine microbial and viral communities from oxygen minimum zone, Eastern Pacific Ocean - ETNP201306SV45 (SPAdes) (version 2) | ecosystem: Environmental > Aquatic > Marine > Oceanic ... | reverse complement strand
GTCAGTGAGAATGCCACAGGGGAGGATATCGTGAGCCCCGGACATGTTTTCCCCATCATGGCGCAGCCTGGAGGAGTGCTGACCCGGGCAGGTCACACGGAAGCGGGGGTGGATCTTGCGCGTCTTGCGGGGATCGAACCTGCCAGCGTTATCTGCGAGATCCTGAATCCGGACGGCACTATGGCCCGACTCCCGGATTTACTTGAATTCGCTCGGGTTCACGGTCTGAAACTGGGCACCATCGCAGATCTCATTCGTTATCGCATGCGCACTGAGCCGACTGTCTGGCGAATCTCGGAGAATATCGTCAGCACCCGCCATGGCGACTTCCGTGCAGTGATCTATGAAGATGGTGAATTGCGACAGGTTCATATGGCGCTGGTGCACGGAACAATCGAACCCCAGACGCCAGCTGTGGTTCGCGTTCACACGCACCGGGGCGCTTTTGACATGCTGGCAGAAGCCCGCGAGGCCCAAAGCTGGAGCGTGGACTCAGCACTGGAGAGAATCGCGCAGTCACCTTGCGGTGTTTTGGTTCTTTTGACTTATTCGGAAGATGCGGTTCAGTTAGATCGCCGGGTCCGAGGCGAGTCGGCGACGGATGGGAAAGAGCGGGAATTACGTATGCTGGGTGCAGGCAGTCAGATCCTGTCAGACCTCGGTGCCGGCAAAGTCCGGGTCCTGGGGACTCCGCTTCGGACTCATGCGCTCTCCGGTTTTGGCTTGGAAGTGCTTGAGTATCTTCCAGGTTCTCGAGCTGACTGAGTTGGCTTCGGTTAGTCGTCATCTTGCCCGGCGTTGCGCCGCTCAAGCCCTGTACCAATGGATGCTGACGGGCCAACCCACGGCAGAAATCGAAGCTGCCTTCATCAGTGATGATGGGCTGAGCGATTCAGATATTTCCTACTTCAGGCATTTGATCGAGGCAGTGCCGGAAAGACGCGACACGCTTGAACAACGCCTCCACGGCATGATTGAGCGCCCTTTGAGTCAACTGGATCCGGTAGAGCGGGCAATCCTCCTGATTGGAGCTTACGAGATCCTGTTTCGTCCCGATATTCCTAACGGAGTGGCAATTAACGAGGCCATCGAGATGGCGCATCTTTTTGGCGCGACCGACAGTTTCAAATTCGTAAACGGCGTTCTGGACCGTCTGGCTGGTGAGCCGAGAGACGTCTAGCCTTAAATAGCCCCATGGACGAGTTTGAGCTGATTGATCAGATCTTCCGTCGTCCGGAAGACCCCTCCTCGCAGGTCGCGATCGGTATTGGAGATGATGGCGCCGTCATCAATGTGACAGCCGGCAAACAGGCTGTCGTCGTAATGGATACACTGGTGGCTGACGTGCATTTCCTGGAGTCGCAACCCGCCCGCTCAGTCGGGCACCGTGCGCTGGCGGTGAATCTGAGTGACATCGCCGCCATGGGCGCAGTGCCGCGTTGGGCGACTTTAAGCCTTACGCTGCCTGAGGTGAATGAGAACTGGCTAAATGGTTTCGCCGATGGACTCTTCGAGTTGGCTGACCGACACAAAGTCGCTCTGATCGGAGGCGACACCACTAAAGGGCCTTTGGCAGCCTGTGTGACGGTAGGCGGTGAAGTTGAGCCCGAAGGGGTCCTTCGGAGGGCCGGCGCGCAGCCTGGCGACTTCGTTTATCTCAGCGGAAGAATCGGAGGCGCGGCCGCGGCACTGTCCTCAGCTGAGGGGTATGCGGATCCACTCCTCCATCGCGCCTTGTGTTGGCCGCAGCCGCGGACGGAGCTGGGAAGCGCTCTTGGGGGTATTGCGACCAGTGCGGTTGACGTCTCTGACGGGGTGCTGGCAGATCTGGGTCACATCCTTAGCGCGAGCGGGGGACTTGGCGCCGACGTTGAGGCAGACAGCCTGCCTTTGTATGAATCGGCAGTCGCCTTGTTGGGACGTCCGCGAGCGCTGGAGCTCGCGCTAGGGGGTGGTGATGATTATGAGCTCTGCTTCACCGCTCCAAAAAACAGGCATCAGGGAGTGCTCGAGACGGGGCATCGGTTGGGTCAGGAGTTGTTTCAGATCGGGCAGATTACAGAACGCGGTGGTTGTCGTATCCTCGGAAGTGAGCTGGATCTTGATGCGGTGTCACCCGGCTACCAGCACGCATGGCCGAGATCAAAAACATGAGTGAGCAGCGTCGGTCTGATCAGGTCATATTGTTTTTGGGCCAAGGCCTGGGGCTAGGGCGTATTCCGTTCGCCCCGGGTACGGTGGGGACGCTCCCCGGCCTTTTGCTCGTTTGGGTGTTCTGGCAGGGCGGAGATGAAATTTACCTTGCCCTGACGGCTGTCGTTACCCTGTCTGCAGTTTGGATTGCCGGGCGCAGCGCAGAAAGTCTCGGTGTCGCTGATGATCCGCGTATCGTGATCGATGAGATTGCCGGTGTATTGGTGGCGTTCGCTCTGGTGCCGCCGAGTTGGCTGGCGTTAGCGGTCGGCTTTTGCGTATTTCGGATTCTGGATATCGCAAAACCCCCGCCTATTTCAACTGCTGATCGTCAGGTCAAAGGGGGTTTAGGTATCGTGCTCGATGACGTCCTCGCCGGGATCGGCACCAATCTCGTGTTGCAACTGCTGTTCCGTGTCCTCGGAGTCGGTGTGTAGCCGAACCCGTATTGGGGTTGGCGAGGACGCGGGGAGACTAGATCAGCGCTGCAGGTGCTCCAGCTTGCCAGAGACTTCCTTCCAGTCGTCCGCATCGTCGGGAGCTGGTTTCATCTCCGTAATGACCGGCCATTGCTGCGAGAGTTCTGCGTTCAGCGCCAAAAACTCCTGCTGATCCTCGGGAAGGTCTTCTTCAGCATAAATGGCATTTACAGGACACTCCGGCTCGCAGAGGCTGCAGTCGATGCATTCCTCAGGGTCGATCACCAAAAAGTTAGGGCCTTCATGGAAGCAGTCTACGGGACAGACCTCCACACAGTCAGTGTATTTGCAGCGGATACATGAGTCGCTTACTACGTAGGTCATCTATCGTCTCCAGAAGTCTCCAAAAAAACTTTCGCGAACCGAACACCAGATTTTAGGCAATGTCGGCAGCGCGGTAAATGATTACAGCCCGCTTCGGGCCACAATCTTCCTGAGATCCTCAAAAATGTGCGGAGTGGCGGCGACAAGATTGCCGCTCTCAATAAACCCCTGTTCTCCTGAGACATCAGAGACCAGCCCCCCGGCTTCGCGAATCAAAAGCGCGCCCGCCGCCATATCCCAAGGCTTCAGGCCGAACTCCCAGAACCCATCCAATCTGCCGGCTGCAACGTAGGCAAGGTCCAGCGCAGCAGCGCCCGCGCGGCGAATTCCCGCGGTCTTGGGGACGAGGCTCTGAAAACTGCGCATCCAGGGCTCCATAATACTGAGGTCCCGGAATGGGAAGCCTGTTCCCAGCAGTGCCGGCGTCAGTTGCCGGGTCGAACTCACGCGGAGCCTTTTCCCGTTCAGTTGTGCGCCCTCGCCGCGACTGGCGGTAAACATCTCATCGCGAAGCGGATCGTAGACGACACCGTGTTCGAGAACTCCGTTGCGCATAGCTGCGACTGAAACTGCGAACATCGGAAAACCATGGAGAAAGTTGGTAGTGCCGTCGAGGGGGTCAATTACCCAGGTATATTCCGAGCCTTCTTGCAGACCGCTCTCTTCAGCGAGAACACCATGTTCCGGATAGGCGTGAGTGAGGACATCCAGAACCGCGCGTTCGGCTTCGATATCCGCCTGACTGACAAAGTCGTTTCGACCCTTGGAGGAGTACTCCAAGCGATCCAGTTGATTGAAGTACATTAAAATGACACGCCCACCTTCTCGGACGGATCGCACAGCGGTATGCAGCATCGGGTGCATGTTGGGGAGAACGCTCCGGGTTCAAGGTGTGGCGATCCCCTGAGTGAGCCAGGGCGATCTTGGATCGTTCCTTTGGGTGAAGGTGCGTTTCAATCAACCTCACCGGCCAGGATCGAGCGGTATCTTGCGGGTGCGGATTGTAGCCCAATGAGAGTCCGCGAGGTTCGCAGGACTCAAGAAACAAGATTGGAGAGTTGAGAAGTGAGTGTACGGATTGTCATGGTAGAGACAACCCATCCCGGGAATATTGGCGCGACGGCCCGGGTGATGGCCAATATGGGTCTCACCCAGTTGTGTCTGGTGAGTCCACGCAGCTTTCCAGATCCAGCGGCAACCGCCCGCGCTGCAGGTGCGGACGATATTCTCGAGCAAGCTAAGGTGTTTGATTCGCTGGAAGAGGCCGTGAGTGATTGCGGGTGCGTTATTGGTGCAACCGCTCGCAGGCGCTCACTGGCGTGGCCTCTGCTGGACGCTGAGCAGGCGGCAGCCCGATTGGTGGTTGAGCAACAAGTGACAAACTGTGCGCTGATCTTTGGCCCGGAAGCTTGTGGTTTATCCAACGCGCATCTGGACCTGTGTCACGCACACCTTCGGATTGACGTGAATGAAGCCTTTCCTTCTCTCAATGTGGCAACCGCGGTTGCAGTAATGGCATACGAGTTCCGGAAGCAGTCTGGTCTCGGGGCGTTGGAGCCTGCTGAGCAAAGTACGGAAGAGGAAACTCCGATGACCATGGGCGAATTTGACCAGCTAATGACCCATTTGGAGATGGTGCTGAGCAACACCGCGTTCCTCTCGGGTCCCAAGACCAAGTTGCTTCGCAAAATCCGCCGTCTTTTGCTTCGAGGTGTGAAATCTACCCAAGAGGTCAATATTCTTCGAGGTGTCTTGACTTCTCTGGAGTATGCTTTGGGAGTCTCTGATAAGCAGCCGCAAAAGAGAGCACAGAGGGAAGTGCAAAACACAGCAAAAAACAACAGCACTACACCTACGTGATAAAATAGATGTAGAAAATTGAACTTGTATCTCACTGGATCGCAGGCAGATCGCATATGGCAATTACCCTGACAGAAGCAGCAGCGCAGCGCGTCTCAGACCATCTCGAATCGCGAGGCCACGGCGAAGGGTTGCGGCTTGGCGTCAAGACGACCGGCTGCTCGGGACTCGCTTATGTTGTCGACTTTGCTGACGAGATCAGCGCTGAAGATCAGGTTTTCACCAGCCGGGGAGTAAAAGTGATCGTCGATGGAGATAGCATCAAGTACATCGACGGCACGGAAATCGATTTTGCTTCCGATGGTTTTTCAACCGCATTCCGTTTCAAGAACCCAAACGTGGCGGATGAGTGCGGTTGCGGCGAAAGTTTTACCGTAAACCCGTCCTAGGTGTCGTTTCCGGTAACCGAGTCGCCCATTTCTGCGGCACCTCATGAGGCGAATCCCTCCGGCCTTGCCGCGATCACCACGCTTGGCTGCAAGATAAACAGTTTTGAGTCGGCCGCGATGGCCCAGGATCTCGAACGAGATCAATGGCGCCTTGTTGACTCAACTGAATTTGCAGATGTCTATGTGATCAACTCCTGTACGGTCACGGCTGAGGCCGATCGCCAAACCCGGCAAGCCGTTAGGCGCGCGCTTCGCCAGAACCCAAAGGCCCATGTCATCGTGACCGGCTGCTATGCTCAGAATCAGGCAGATGCCTGCGCAGAGATCCCGGGCGTTTCCCTGGTATTGGGCAACGATCACAAGTTTGCCGTGGCAAAGTTTGTCCGGAACCTGAAAAAATCAGCCCAAGTCCCTGAGGCGGCTATTCAGATAGATCGCTTGACGGGGCTTCCTCCAGCCCTTCTGGAGGGCTTTGAGTCGCGTTCACGAGCCTTCGTCCAAGTGCAGCAGGGATGTGATCAGTCCTGCACATTTTGCGTCATTCACCGTGCACGGGGGCAGAGTTGGTCTTTTGATGAGGCACACATCCTGCGGCAGGTCAGAAACTTTGTCAGCGGCGGGTTTTCTGAGGTCGTGATCTGCGGAGTGGATCTTGGCAGCTATGAAAGCCCAGATACCGAGGATGAATCCCGACTGGCGTTGGCGTCACTACTCAAGAAGATCTCTGATATTCCCGGAACTTTTCGGATTCGACTGAGTTCTGTAGATCCTGTCCACCTCACTGATGATCTGTTGGTTGTGCTCTCAGATCCGGAGCGGTTTTGTCCTTACCTCCACGTATCAATCCAGAGTGGAAGCACTTTAATCCTGAAACGCATGAAACGCCGCTATGACCGCGAGTTCCTCATAGACCGTTTGGAGTCCGCTCGACAACACATTAACGGGTTGGTTCTCGGAGCAGATGTCATGGCGGGATTTCCTACTGAATCTGATCAGGATTTTGCCGACACCTTTGATATTGTGGATCGCGCCCAGGTAATCTACCCGCATGTCTTCTCATTTTCGGCCCGGCCGGGTACGCCCGCAGCTCGCATTCCCAGACAGGTCCCGAAGGAAGAGCGGCGCAGACGCGCGGCTGCGCTGCGTGCTGTCGGAGAGGCTAATCGGCGGGTGGCGCTTCGCCGAATGATTGGCAGTGCAGGACGACTGATTGTTGAACGTGTTGATGTACCTGCCAAGAGCAACGCTTATCATGGGCGATTGGCCAACTACATGCCGGTAAGGCTTGTGGATCCTGAAAATGCCTCTGAAAACGAGGTAGGAGTGGAGATCCAGGGGGTCAGCGAGGAGGTTCTCGTTGCCCGTGTCTCCCCCTCGGAATAAAATCGCCCTTCACACGGGGATCTTGGCAGCTTGAGCTGCGTCTGGATCTTGTGAAACAGCAGTCGCGCTGGCCTAGCGGGCAAGCAGATCCCCCGTAAGACCTTTATCCCTGAACCTGGAGAACCTGAATGAGCATCGAAAGAACATTTTCGATCGTCAAGCCCGACGCTGTCCGAAGAAACCTCATCGGAAAAATTTACGAACGTTTTGAGTCAGGGGGCCTGCAAATTCTGGCGGCGCGCATGATTCACTTGACCCGCGCCCAGGCGCAGGAGTTCTACGCCGTGCACCGAGAACGGCCTTTCTACAATGATCTTGTGGAATACATGATCTCCGGGCCTGTCATGGTTCAGGTGCTCGAAGGGGAGAACGCGATTGCCCGTAATCGGGAGATTATGGGTGCGACCAACCCGGCTGATGCGGCCCCCGGCACGATCCGTGCAGATTTTGCCGAATCCGTTGAGGCCAATGCCGTCCATGGTTCGGATGGGCCAGATACTGCTCGAGAGGAAATCGCTTTCTTCTTCGACGACGCTGACCTTTGTCCGAGGACTGACTGAAGCAGTCAGAATTTTTGTGTCAGCGCCCAAGAACCTGGTGGGAATGGATCGGTACGCGCTGCAAGACTACTTTGCATCGCTAGGCGAGAAAGCATTTCATGCCCGCCAGTTGCTCCAGTGGGTCTACCAGAGGGGAGTTACTGACTTCTCGGAAATGACGGATTTGCGCCTGTCTTTAAGGCAGGTGCTGTCCGAGAATGCGGTGATCGAATTGCCCGAAGTGTCTCGGGCCCAGCATTCGCAGGACGGCACACGCAAATGGTTGTTCCGCCTGCCAGATGGAAACTCTATCGAGACGGTGTTCATTCCCGAGGAAGACCGGGGGACGTTATGTATCTCCTCGCAAGCAGGGTGTATGTTGACCTGCAGTTTCTGCGCGACCGCCCGACAGGGCTTCAGTCGAAATTTGTCAGCCGGAGAGATCATCGGTCAGCTGCTGCTTGCCGATCGATTACTTAAGCAGGAAGGTTGGGGAGAGCGGCCTATCTCCAATGTGGTGATGATGGGTATGGGAGAGCCGTTGCTTAATTATGATGCCGTTGTCAGCGCCATGAGGCTTATGCTGGATGATCTTTCTTTTGGGCTATCGCGTCGGCGCGTGACACTCAGTACGGCAGGTGTTGTGCCTGCCATGGACAAACTGTCGGAGGACTGCCCGGTCAGTTTGGCAGTCTCTTTGCACGCTGTGCGCGATGAGGTGCGGGACGAATTGGTGCCGCTAAACCGCAAATACCCCATTGATATCCTTTTGGACGCTTGTCGGAGATTTCTTCGTAACGACAGTCGTCGACGCATTACCTTTGAGTATGTGATGCTGTCAGGAATAAATGATTCCGAGGAAGATGCCAAGACGCTGGTATCCCTGCTTCGCGGGATTCCGTCCAAGATCAATCTTATTCCGTTTAATCCTGTTCCTGGCGTCAAGTACCTCTGTTCGGATCCCGACGCGATTGACCGTTTCCGCCAGCGCCTGATCTCCAGCGGACTCACTACCATTACCCGCAAGACGCGTGGTGCGGATATTGCCGCGGCATGTGGACAACTGGCTGGTGCGGTTCAGGATCGAACCCACCGCAGTGCGAAGCTCGCCAAGACCGTGTCGTGAGGGTGTCGTGAGAGCGAAGCACCTCACCAGTCTTTTGCTGATCCTCGTGATCAGCAGCTGTGCACCGATATGGGAGGATGAGCCCGGTTGGGATTCGGAGCAGCGGGTTGAGTTGTATACCCGATTGGGGTTGGAGTACATGGCCCAGAATCGTTTAGCCTCTGCACTTGAAGCGATGAATGATGCTCTCGCCATTGCGCCTGATGATTCCTCAGCAAATCACGCCATGGCTCTGCTTAAACTGCGTCTTGGGGAAAGCTCTGATGCCGGGGCGCACTTCGATCAGGCATTGGTGAGTAACCCAGGTAATGTGGGTGCCCGTAATGACTATGGGAGCTATTTGTGTGAGCAAGGCAAGTGGATGGACGGAGCAAAACAGTTTGAGACAGCCCGCGATGATCCTTTCAACACAGAGCCTTATGTCAGCCAATATGGCCTCGGGGTTTGCCTGATGGGGGCAGGGGAGTTCAGAGCTGCCCAAGATCAATTTCGTGCGGCATTGGTCGCAGAGCCACAGAGCACTGCGGTGCTTTACCAGTCGGCATGGGCAAGTTTCCAGTTGGAGGAATATCTCAGTGCCCGGGCCTTTCTTGAGCGTATGTTCGGTGCAGGGGGCGTTAGCGCGGATAGCCTCTTGCTTGCGGTTCGTACTGAGAGCAAACTTGGCGCAGAGGATCTTGCAAAGGAATATGCCGCTCGGTTGAGAAGCGCTTATCCGGGTAGCGAACAGGCCCAACAATTGAACGTCTTGATGAGCAAGAGTGGCAATGGCTGAGTCTGCCGACACGCGTAATACCAGTCCTGGTGAGATTCTTCGAGGTGCCCGGGAGTTGTACGGCTGGACCCTCGAGGAGGTGGCTGCAGAGTTGAATCTGCTGCCTCATGTCGTAGAGGCGCTTGAGGCAGATGATTACAGTCACACAGCGGGATGGACCTATGCCGTGGGGTATTTGCGCAACTATGCGCGTCTCGCGGGTGTCTCGATAGAGCAGGCCATTGCCGATCGACAAGAACTCCTGCCACCCAAAGAAGACGGTCCGGGAACCATGACGGAGACCGCGACCAGTCGGCCCCAACCCATCCCGATTCAATACCGATGGGTGGTCACGGCGGGCGTTCTGTTGCTGGTGGTTGGAGGACTCTACGCCGCGTTCTTGAACCGCGCGAGTGACGTTGAGCGCTTGCGTCTCGATATCGCGCAAGAGACCCGCTCGCAGTCGGGAGCGGTATCGGGGGACGACCCTGTGGCAGCCACGGAGGACCGTGTTGCCGACGAACCAAAACCCGAACTGGCGGTGACGTTGACCCCGACGAATGAAGGCGGGGATTCAGAACCTGGAACTGGAACTGCGAGCAATGCGAGCACCGAGGCAGAGTCTCCAGAGTTAGAAACCACACCAACCGCCAACGTTGAAGCGGCAGGTCGAATAGCCTCGGTCGACAACGGGTCTGAAACCGCGCCGGTAACACCGGCCTCGGAAGCGAAGCCAGCCGAGTCGAGCGAAAAAGATCAGGCGAAAGCGTCAGTCGCGAAAAAAGAAAGCCCCGAAAAGCCTGCCAAAAATCAAGAGAGCGAGAAGAAGCAATCAGACCCCGGAAAAGTCGCCTCAGGCTCTGCAGATACGGATTCGAAAGAGACGACCCAGAAACAATCGTCCGCATCCGGGAGCACAAAAACAGCAAGCAGTTCTTCCACAAAAACTGTAAAAAAAGAAAACAAGCAGACCGGCTCCCAAACCCAGACGGCGGTCGCCACCGCCTCCCAACGTCAAACCCTGAATCCCGAGGTATCGACTTCGGTATCACAGACCGGCGGAACCACGCGTCCACTGACTGCGGACAGTCGCAGTATTACGCTGAAGGTGAAAGAGAGCACCCACGTCGTCGTCTGGGATCGTGACAACGTTGAACTCCTCCGACGATACGTCGAAGGGGGGAAAGTAGTCAGCCTGGCCGGCAATCCCCCATTCACATTGCTGGTCAGCTATCCCGAAGGCGCTAAAGTGGTCTATGGGGGCCGGGAGTTCAGCATCCCTGTTGGAAAATCAGGTCGTAACGCAAAGGTGCGTGTCGGGCGCTGACATCATGGCGGGAGAGAGCAGCGTTAAGTCTGTCAGGGGGATGAATGACCTTTTGCCTGGGCAAATTGAAACTTGGCAACGGGTAGAGGCTGCCGTCCGAGAAGTGTCCTGCCGCTATGGCTACCGGGAGATTCGAACGCCCATCGTTGAGCGGACTGACCTTTTTCGTAGATCCATCGGGGAGCAAACCGACATCGTCGAAAAGGAGATGTATACCTTCGCCGATAATAATGGCGACAGCCTCACCTTGCGACCCGAAGCGACCGCGAGTTGCGTCCGGGCGGGCAATGAGCATGGCCTGCTTCACAACCAGACACAGCGGCTTTGGTATGTCGGGCCGATGTTTCGACATGAACGTCCGCAAAAAGGCCGTTATCGACAGTTTCATCAGTTTGGAATCGAAGCCTTGGGTTGGGCGGGATCGGACATCGAGGCAGAGGTTATCGCGGTGGGGGAGCGACTATGGCGTTGTCTTGGCATCAGGGGTCTGACTCTCGAGATTAATTCACTCGGTTCGGTGGCAGCGCGCGCGAAATTCCGGGATGCCCTGAAAGCTTATCTCTCGGAACACGTCGACGCGCTGGACACTGACAGTCAACGGCGCCTGGAACGCAACCCGCTGAGAATTCTGGACAGCAAGGATCAAGGCACACAGGAAGTGCTTGATAGTGCGCCGAGTCTTTCCGATTTTCTCGAAAAGGGGGAACGGGAAAATTTCGAACGTTTGCAGCGCTTGCTGACGACTGTAAATATCGCCTTCTCGGTAAACACCCGTCTGGTTCGCGGACTCGATTACTACACGGGCCTCGTGTTTGAGTGGACTACTGATCAACTGGGTGCGCAAAGCGCGATCTGCGCGGGGGGTCGGTATGACGGACTCGTCGAACAGTTGGGGGGACGGCCCGTGCCGGCGGCAGGGTTCGCCTGCGGCCTTGAGAGATTGATTGAACTGGTTACGCTGCAAGGAGAAGAGACTCCGATACAATCGCCCGGCGTATTCGTCGCTGCACTGGGGGATCTCGCGGAACTTGAGGCGATTCGGCATGCGGAGAGTCTTCGGGATGCCGGGATCGATGCGCAGGTGAATTGTGGCCAGGGCAACCTGAAGAAGCAATTGCGGCGGGCGGACAATAGCGGTGCGCAAGTGGCTGTGATTATCGACGACGAGTCGGTCGATACCTCAACGGTGAAGTTGAAACCACTGCGTGGACAAGGTGAACAAAGCACGGTGCCGACAATTGAACTATTGGCAGCGGTTCGTTCGATTACAGACTTATCAGATTAAACGGAACAACGCATGAAGCGAGAACGACCTGAGACACAACTCCACGTAGCCCATGACGATGAAACCGAAAAACTGCGGGAGTGGTGGAAGCGCAACGGGACTGGAATTGTTGCCGGCGTGGTGATTGGGATTGGAGGTGTCGGCGGTATTCAAGGATGGCGGATGTATGAGGACAGTCAGGCGGGAAAAGCCTCAGTCCTGTATGAGGAAATGCTGGGTGCAGCGGCCGCAGAACGCTCTCAGGCGGCGAGTGCCGCGGCTGAGACGCTGGTTTCAAAACATTCCGGAAGTGGCTATGCGGATCTGGCGCAGTTGATGCTCGCACGACTGGCGCTTGAGGAGGGAGATACGGCGAATGCCAAGACTGCGTTGAATGAGCTGATTGCGTCAACCTCTGATCCGGTGATGCGCCAGGTAGCGCGTGTCCGGCTTGCAGTGATCGCGCTGAAGGAGGGAGATCCCGAGGAGATTCGCAATCTGGCCCGCGCCGAAGGCGACGATGGCTTTAGTTCGCATTTTCAGGAATTGCTCGGTGATGCGCTAGTGGCGAGCGGCGACCTGGAGGGCGCGCGAAAGGCGTATCAGGAGGCGCTGAAGGGGGTTACGGCGGATTCTCAAGCGGGGCGATTGATTACGGCAAAAATGAACATGACCCGAAAGGGTGATGATGGGTGATGCCCGATGAAAGTCCGTCTTGTACTGTTGGCGGCGATGATGCTGCCCTTGTTGGGATGCGGAAAAAATGCCATCCACTTTATGCGGGAGGGAGGGCCCGTTGCGCAGGCCCCGACGGTAGAGCAAACGGTTGCCTTACGAAAACTTTGGCGTCGTGATCTCGGAGCAGGATACCAGAACAGTAATTTTCTTTTGACGCCCTCTTTGCAGGCGGGCCGGCTGTACGCTGCAGAACCGGAGGGGCGAATTTATGCCCTTGACGCTGAATCGGGCCAGATCATCTGGAAGCAGGACCTGGAAGAGGCGTTGGCCGCCGGGGTAGGAGTTGATACCAGGCATGTAATTGTCGTGACCCGTGAGGGAGAGGTGGTGTCCCTCGATGCCGAGAATGGCAACCTGCGTTGGCGGCAGAAAATGGGTACGGAAGTTCTCGCGCGTCCGGTCCTCACGGAAAAGCAGGTGCTGCTTCGATCGGGCGATGGCCAGGTTATTGGCGCAGACCTTGAGTCCGGCGGGATTCTCTGGCGCGTTCGCCGCTCGGTGCCAGCACTCACGGTACGAGGGCTTTCCGCCCCCCTGGTTATCGATAACGTGGCGTTAATCGGCTTTGCTAGCGGGAGACTGTCAGGCATCGATGTTGAATCAGGGGCTGAGCTCTGGAGCGCGCGTATTTTTCGCGCTCGCGGCAGTAATGAAGTCAATCGCCTGGTGGATATTGACTCGGACCCATACCAGATGGGAGAGCGCCTGATTATTGCCGGTTTCCAGGCCCAAATCAGTGCGGTTTCTTTGAAGACGAGGCGCATCGAGTGGGATGCAGATTACTCGACCTTGCGTCCGTTGAGTTCTGTAGGGGACAAACTTCTGGTGACAACGGATGATGGATCAGTTTCCGCTTTGGATATCCAAAGCGGCACGCAGATCTGGAAGGTAGACACACTTCAGGGCAGAGGGGTCAGCGGACCCTTTGGCCTGGAGCCGCGTGGCTTTGCGGTCGTTGGAGACTACAAAGGACTGCTCTACCTGCTTGATACCGCCTCGGGGGAACTTGTGGGGCGCAAGAAAGGGGGCGGCGGGGCGGTACTGGGGATTTACGGTTCAGGCAACGAGGATCGCTTCGTCACTCTGTCGGAGAATGGGTCGCTGACCGCTTGGGCGGTTGGTGAGTGATCCTGAACTTCTGGGCCTTATAGGCATCTTCTCGCACCATGATTCCCGTTGTCGCTCTTGTCGGCAGACCCAACGTTGGCAAGTCGACATTATTTAACCGGCTGACCCGCTCGCGTGAGGCGCTTGTCGACGACCAGCCCGGCGTTACCCGTGATCGACTCTATGGCGAGGCCTTGCATCAGGATCGACGTTTTCTCCTGATTGATACCGGAGGGCTCTCGGATGATGGAGATGTGCTGAGTGCCGCGGTCCGGGAACAGGTGTTCCAGGCGTTGTCAGAGGCCGACGCTGTCGTTTTTCTGCTTGATGCGCGCGACGGGCTATCGGCTTCAGATAGAGACATCGCCTCAGATTTACGCAGGGACGAAACCCCAGTCGTGGTGGCAGTCAATAAAGCGGAGGGCCTGGATCGCGACATCACCGCCAGTGAATTCTTTGAGCTGTCCCTGGGTACGCCTCAGGTCGTTTCGGCCAAAACAGGACAAGGCGTTGGGACCCTGTTGGACGCAGTTGCAAGCATTGTGCCTGACTCCGAATCTGAAGAGATCAGCGCGGAGGCCAATCGAATCGCCATAGTCGGCAGACCCAACGTCGGCAAATCCACTCTGGTCAACTGCCTGGCGGGTGAACCCAGGATGATCGTCGCAGATCTTCCGGGAACAACGCGGGACAGTGTTGCGGTGCCCGTTGAACGCGACGGGGAAGCCTTGCTGCTGCTGGATACCGCGGGTGTGCGCAGAAAATCCCGTGTGCGCGAGACTCTTGAAAAATTCTCCGTGGTCAAGACCTTGCAAGCCCTCGCATCTGCCGAGGGAGCGGTGCTGGTCCTCGATGCGAGAGAAGGTGTCAGTGACCAGGATGCGACGATTGCCGGCTTGATTGTTGAGACAGGCCGTTCGATTGTGATTGCTGTAAATAAATGGGATGGCCTCGAGAGAAGGGATAAGAATGCGATACGCCGCGAACTTTCCCGAAAACTGGATTTCTTGCCTGAGCATGACACCGTCTTTATCTCGGCGATGCATGGTTCTGGGATTGCGGAGCTGACTAAAGCGATTCGGCGAGCTCGATCCAGCGCGATGGCGGAGATGGGGACCAGCCGTCTTAATCGGGCACTCGCCGAGGCGGTCGAACATCATCGTCCGCCGATGGTCAACAATCGCACGATAAAGCCGAAGTATGCGCACCAGGGAGGGAAAAACCCCCCGACCGTAGTGCTTCACGGCAACACCCTGCACAAACTGCCGGCGAGTTACCTCCGTTATCTCGGGAAAACGCTCGCCGGGACCTTCAAGTTGACGGGAACACGGATTCGATTTGAACTGCGCAATGCGGAAAATCCGTACGACAAAAAGAAGGGGTCGCGCAAGGGGAGGGGGTAACGAAGGCGGCCCGCTGGTATCCCGCGCTGATGCGGACGTTAGCTGTCCTTTGGTTGGGTCGACGTGACTTCTGCGTTCGCGGTTCCGTTTGCGAAACGGGTGACGATAGCGTCACCGGGTTTCAGGGCCGTCGCGGATCGGACGACAGCTTCTTTTCCCGCAACCTGCACGATAGCGAAACCGCGGTCCAACGTAGCGGATGGACTCAACGCCTTAAGTTGCGCCGCAGCTCGTGTCAGCCGGTGATGTTGCTGCGTCAGATCCTGATTTAGCCGGTCTAAAAGACGCTTGCGCGCGGTCTTGATCCTTGCAGATATTTCGGATACCTGACTTTGAGGGGAACGCATCTGAAGAAGCTGGGCGCATCGAGTAAGACGGGCATGCTGGTTTTGGTGCTTAAGGCGCCATCCGGTTTTCAGTCGTTCACCTAAAGACAGGAGTTTCTCCGCCTGATAGGTGAGACGATCGCTGGGGTGCCGGAGCCGGCCCATCGCGTTATCGAGCCGTTGGGCCGACGTCTGCAGTTGACGATCAAGCGCTGAGCCAAGCCGAAAACTCTGCCCGTCAATCAAGCCGGTCAGGCTCTCGATGTCCGGAGTGACAGCTTCTGCGGCAGCGGTGGGTGTGGCGCAACGCAAATCTGCGGCGAAGTCCGCCAGGGTCGTGTCGGTTTCATGACCCACGCCTGAGACGACAGGCAATTTGCACTTTCGGATTGCCCGGACGACGATTTCTTCGTTGAACGCCCACAAGTCCTCGAGCGAGCCGCCACCTCGAGCAAGCAGAACGACGTCGCACTGGCTTGGACTCAGCATGTGCAGCGCGTCAGCAATTTGGGGAGCGGCTTGCTCTCCCTGGACCGTGACAGGGGACACCAGCGCCTCGGTCAGGGGGAAGCGCCGGGCCAGAGTCGCCAACATATCCTGAAGCGCCGCGCCGTGTTTGGAGGTAATAATCCCGATTCGGCCAGGACGTTCAGGTATTTTGCGTCGTTCCCCGGGATCGAACAGCCCTTCAGCAGAGAGTCGGCGTTTTAACTCCTCAAAACGCCGCCGCAGTTCGCCTTCACCTGCCGGTTCGATGTATTCAACGATAAGTTGAAAATCACCTCGGGCTTCGTAGATTGAGACGTTTCCGCTCAACAGAACCTCGGTGCCGTTCTCAAGGGTGCCTCGATAGGGTGAGCGGCGATTTCGAAACATCGCACAGCGGATCTGCGCGTGCTCGTCTTTTAACGAAAAATATATATGCCCGGAGGCTGGTGTCGCGAGATTCGAAATCTCACCGGTGAGCCAGACTGTCCCGAAATGCTCCTCAAGGAGATCGCGTGCTTCCCGGGTGAACTCACTGACCTGGAGGATCTTTCGGCTCATCCCGATATTATGCCTACAGGGAGATTCCCCGATAAGCGCAAAGCGCGGATTAACTCAGGGCGCTCCGACGGGGTATAAAAAAAGCCGGACAATGTCCGGCTTTCTGAGATATGAAACAGGTTAAAAGTAGAAGGGTGCCGCGCTTTTTTGCGCTTCGGACTGCGCGATACCTGCATGAGCGGCCCAAGAAATCTTTTCAGCGATTCGAATTGCTTCAGATTCCTCGTTTGCTTCGAGTTTGGCCTTCGCTGTTTTCAGGAGCTTGCCCAGCGGGACAGCAGCTCCGCCCGTCGCCGGATCAAGAAGGCGCCAGACCGCACTGGCCTGTTGAGCTGCGGCAAGGTCTGCTTCAGCCTGCGCGATCGCCTCGGAGGCAGTTCCCGCGTGAGAGGCTGAAATCGATAGCACCATGCCCGCTCCCGCAAGCAACGACGCCCAGGTAGACAGTCTTTTCATAAGGTTTCCTCCTAATGACACACGTGCGATTTATTTAAAAATAACAGTCACTTAACGCCTGAGAACACCTTATAAGTTTACCGCGTTCAAGTCAAACCGTATAATCGGTCGATGGAACATCCAGATCTTGCACTCACCTTTGACGACGTGCTGTTGGTCCCTGATCGGTCGGATGTTCTTCCTCACGAAGTCGACCTGACCAGCGCCTTTTCGCGCAACATTACTCTCAATATTCCGCTCATTTCTGCGGCAATGGACACCGTGACTGAGGCACGGGCAGCCATCTGTTTGGCGCAGTCTGGCGGGCTGGGGGTAATTCATCGCAACATGACGCCGACCGAGCAGGCGGAGCAGGTAAGTACGGTCAAAAAGTATGAGAGCGGCATCATTAAAGATCCGGTCTGTGTTCCCAGTTCCGCAACAGTCGGCGAAGTGGTAGCCCTGATACGGGAGAAAAACTTTTCGGGGGTGCCGGTGCTGGATGAAAACGGTCGGCTGACCGGCATCGTCACGAGTCGGGATATCCGCTTCGAAGATCGTTTTGACCAGCCGGTGACCGCAGTAATGACCCCCCGTGAACGCTTGGTGACCGCGCCGGAAAAAGCCACGCGGGAGGATATCCGCGGGTTGCTTCATGAGCACCGCATAGAGAAGGTACTGCTGGTAGATGAGGCCTTTAATCTGAAAGGGCTTGTCACTGTCAAGGATATTCAGAAACAGACCGAGTTTCCTGATGCATGCAAGGATAGCGAGGGACGGCTCCGTGTTGCGGCTGCGATTGGTACCGGGGGAGATTCGGCAGAGCGTTGTGAGCGTCTGGTAGAGGCCGGAGTGGACGCCATCGTGGTCGACACTGCGCATGGGCATTCGCGAGGCGTGCTTGAGCGCGTTCGTGACATCAAAAAGTCATTTGTTAACGTCGAAGTCGTGGCGGGAAACATCGCAACCGCCGATGCGGCCCGGGCTCTGGCCGATGCGGGTGCCGATGGCGTGAAAGTGGGCATCGGGCCCGGCTCCATCTGCACTACGCGGGTGGTCGCAGGGGTGGGTGTGCCTCAAATCACAGCAATTTCAGATACCGCCGCGGCACTTAGAGAGTCTGCTATTCCTGTGATAGCAGATGGAGGAATTCGTTTTTCCGGGGATATTGCCAAGGCCATTGCGGCAGGAGCAAACGCGGTAATGGTTGGGGGCCTGCTCGCAGGAACTGAGGAGGCACCGGGCGAGATAGAGCTTTTTCAAGGCAGATCCTACAAGAGCTATCGGGGCATGGGTTCGCTTGGTGCAATGCAAGAAGGCTCTAAGGATCGGTACTTTCAGGAAGGGCAGAGCGATCCTGGAAAACTCGTCCCAGAGGGTATCGAGGGACGGGTTCCGTTTAAGGGACCGATGTCGCAGATTATTCATCAACTGACCGGCGGGCTCAGGGCCAGTATGGGGTACACGGGGTGCGCCACGATCGCTGAAATGAGATCACACTGCCGGTTTGTCCAGATCACACATTCCGGGTACACAGAAAGTCACGTTCATGACGTGACTGTTGTGAAAGAAGCGCCAAACTATCAACGGGGCAGTTGAGCTTGTCACCGCCTGGGGTAGCGGCAGGTTCGGATCAGGATCGCATCCTGATTCTTGATTTCGGGTCCCAGTACAGCCAACTGATTGCTCGGCGGGTCCGCGAAGCAGGCGTATATTCCGAACTGTTTCCTTGGGATGTCTCCCCGGAAAAAGTCGTAGATTTTCGGGCGAGCGGGATCATTCTTTCCGGCGGGCCGGAGAGCGTCCATGGTACCGATGCCCCCAAAGCGCCCGAAGAGGTGTTTTCGTTAGGGGTACCGGTGCTGGGCATCTGTTATGGAATGCAGACGATGGCAGGCCAGCTCGGCGGTGTGGTTGTACCTGCCAGCCATCGGGAATACGGTTACGCGCAGGTTCGGGCGCGCGGCCATTCGAGCCTATTGCGAGACATCGAGGATCATCGCACGCCAGAGGGATACGGGCTCCTGGATGTCTGGATGAGTCACGGCGATCGGGTTGAGTCACTGCCGCCACGCTTTCGTGTCATCGCCGAAACGCCCAGTGCGCCTCTTGCGGGTATGGCAGACGAGGATCGTCGCTTCTACGGATTGCAGTTCCATCCCGAAGTGACGCATACCGCTCAGGGCCGTCAGATTATCGACCGTTTTGTGCATGAGATCTGCGGTTGCGGGCGGGAATGGACCCCGGATCGGATTATCGATTCCGCCATTCAAGACATCCGCCAGAAAGTGGGATCGGATAACGTGCTCTTGGGATTGTCGGGCGGAGTGGACTCGTCTGTCGCGGCAGCACTGCTTCATCGTGCTATCGGAGAGCAATTGACCTGCGTGTTTGTCGATACCGGTCTGCTGCGCCTTGATGAAGGCGACGATGTCATGCGGACTTTCGCGAAGAATATGGGCGTGAAGGTCGTGCGTGTAAACGCCGAGGACCGCTTCCTTGAGGATCTGAAAGGCGTGACGGATCCAGAGGAGAAACGCAAAAGAATTGGGCACGCCTTTATTGATGTTTTTGACCAGGAAGCCGGAAAAATTCCTGACGTGAAGTGGCTTGCGCAGGGAACCATCTATCCGGACGTCATCGAATCCGCTGGCGACTCCTCCGGCAAGGCAAAGGTCATTAAATCCCACCATAACGTCGGCGGCCTTCCGGAAGATATGGCGCTGAGCCTCGTGGAGCCGCTCCGGGACCTTTTCAAAGACGAGGTGCGCAAAATCGGCCTAGAGTTGGGATTGCCTGAAGAGATGATTTTCCGTCATCCGTTCCCCGGTCCGGGGCTGGGGGTGCGCATTCTGGGAGAGGTGCAGAAACCTTATGCAGACCTATTGCGACAAGCCGACGCGATCTTTATTTCAGAGCTTCGGCGCGAGGGGCTCTACGACAAAGTCAGCCAGGCTTTTGCCGTCTTCCTTCCGGTCAAGTCGGTCGGCGTGGTAGGGGATAACCGCGCCTATGATTACGTTGTTGCCCTTCGTGCCGTGGAGACAGTGGACTTCATGACGGCCAAGTGGGCAGAGCTGCCTTACGGTTTTCTTGACCGCGTGAGCCGAAGGATCATCAATGAGGCCAAAGGCATTTCCCGGGTGGTTTACGATATTTCCGGAAAACCGCCGGCAACGATTGAGTGGGAATGAGGGCATCTAACTGCCGGAGGAGATGATGACTTTGTCTGTCGGGCTTGTGCTGGCCTCCACACTTTCATGCGCCCTGGTCACCGGCTTTGTTTTTACCTACGCTGTTATTGTCATGCCTGGCCTGGCGAAGCTTACAGACAGGGAATTCATCAGGGCGTTTCAGGTTACCGATGAACTAATCCAAAACAATCAGCCGATTTTCATGATCGTCTGGGTGGGCTCTGTGATTTCGGTTATCGGCACGCTGATCGCCTCATTCATGGGGCCATACTCGGTCGATACAGTGTTGGTGATCATCGCGGGCTTTGTGTATCTGCTGGGGGTCCAAGGACTTACGGTGTTGGTTCACTTGCCGCTGAATAGACGTATCCAAACGGTGAATGTTGAGGAGCGGGATGCAAGCGCCTTGCGTGAGGAACGTCTGTTATTTGAAACCCGCTGGATCCGTTTCAATTGGATTCGCACCCTCATAGGTTTGGGAGTCATCGTGACTTTTATGGTTGCGTTGAGTCTGAAGTCATCCTGAAGGTTTGCAGTGATGGGCGCTTTGTTTTAACGAGGGTTGAGGATCAAAACGGTGGAGATTGATAAGCGCTGGATGCGTCACGCCCTGACCCAGGCAAAGCGCGCGGCTGAGTGCAATGAAGTACCGGTGGGCGCGGTGGTGGTTTTAGGTGATGAAGTGATCGGCGAAGGGTATAACCAGCCGCTAGGGACGCACGATCCGACTGCCCATGCCGAGATTGTTGCATTAAGAGATGCGGCCCGGCATCTTGAGAATTACCGTCTTGGCGGCACAACCCTATATGTCACCCTGGAGCCTTGTCTCATGTGTGCCGGTGCAATTCTTCAGGCACGGATCGAGCGCGTTGTTTTTGGAGCGTTCGACGAAAAAGCAGGCGCAGTCGGCAGTACAGCCAATTTACTGCAGTCTCCGCTTGCGAATCACCAATGCCGGGTCACGGCGGGTGTGTTGGGAGACGAATGCGCTGAGTTGCTTGAGCGGTTTTTTGTTGAGCTGCGCGCGGGCAATCAGGACGCAAGCTCAGTCGACTCCTGAGTTACGTCTTCCACCGTTGGAATCGGATCAGGACTCTCTTTGTCCTGCATCATTTCCGCTACGGATAATGCCGCAGGGTTGCTTCGAGGGAGACGCTCTTCCCGGGGAGGGATGCCGAAGAAGTCCCGATAGCATTTGCTGAAATGAGGGGCAGATACAAATCCACAGGCGAAAGCAATGTCGACGATAGATCTCGAACTGCGCAGCAGTAATGATCTCGCCCGGCGAAGCCGGATTTCCAAATAATATCGAGTGGGCACGCATTGCAAGTGTTTCTGGAAGAGACGCTCGAGTTGGCGGCGGGAGATTCCAACGTGCGTTGCAAGTTCGTCCAGAGTCATCGGCTCTTCGATATTGGACTCCATGAGTTCAACGGCTTCGACCAGTTTGGGCTGACTCGAGCCCAAACGCATGCGTAGAGGCATTCTTTGTCGATCAGAGCTGTCTCGAATGCGCTCGCACAGCATACCCTCTGAGATCCGGTCGGAAAGCGCACGACCACGCTCCTGCGCAATAAGGGTCAACATCATGTCTATAGGAGCCGTTCCCCCTGAGCACGTGTAACGGTCGCGATCGAGCTCAAAGAGGCCAGACGACACTACAAGATGGGGAAACTCATCGTGCATATCGGGAATGTTTTCCCAATGCAATGTGCATCGATAGCCATCGAGGATGCCGGCACGAGCCAATTGATAACTCGCTGTGCAAATACCGCCGATTGCCACGCCGCGCTTAATGAAGGGCTTGAGCTTTTCTAATAGAGATTCGGGGTTGACTGAGTGGAGATCGGTTCCCGCGCAAACAAAGAGAGCATCCAGGGGTTCTTTTCCGGTGAGCTGACGAACCGGATTGACACTAAGTCCGTTGCTTGCCTGCCCGGGTTGACCGTCGAGGGTGAAGAGCGGGAACTGATACAGTTCTGTTTCGGCGGCGCGGTTCGCGGTACGCAAAGGCTCGACGGCAGCAGAAAACGCCATCATCGTAAAGTTGCGAAGCAGGAGAAAGCCGAAACGACGAACTGCTGTCGAATGAATCTGATAACCTGCTCTGTCCATATTCATCCCCCGTTTATTGCGCCGGAATATAACACCATAAAACTCAAGCGCATACACAGTTTTTCAATTTGTTCCGCTATCTAAACGTGTCTACAAACCGGGTCCCAGAGTCTGATAGCATGGTTCCTGTTCACTGAGTGGTTTAGTGCGAATGAGTTCTGCAATGAGGGGTCTATGAGGTCCATTTCAGGAATGAGTCTTCTTCCAAATGAGGAAGGTTTGCACCTATTATGAGATCGTCAATAGTCTTCTCCTCGAAACAATCTATCCTGCCATAGCCCGACCATGACCAAACTTAGAGAAGTCTCACTTGAGGATAAGTACCTCCTTAAGTCAGATCAGATTTTTGTGACCGGAATACAGGCACTGGTGCGTCTGCCCATGATGCAGAGCGATGTAGATCGTCGGGCCGGCGTGCGCACAGCAGGGTACGTGACCGGATATCGGGGCTCGCCGTTAGGTGCGTTGGATCAACAACTGGCAATGGCCAAGCCCCAGCTTGAAGCCTGCGACATCAAGTTTCTGCCCGCCGTTAATGAGGACCTTGCGGCAACGGCGGTTTGGGGGACCCAGCAAGCGGGATGGAGAGGCGACGGCCTTTATGACGGAGTTTTTTCGATGTGGTATGCCAAGGGTCCAGGAGTGGATAGGTCGGGTGATCCGCTTCGGCACGGCAACCTTGCAGGCACCAGCGCCCACGGCGGCGTCCTGATTCTGATGGGAGATGATCATGTGTGTGAGTCTTCAACCACTGCTCATCAAAGCGAATATTCTCTCGTCAATACTTTGATTCCTGTGCTAAATCCTGCCGGGGTGCAGGACATCCTCGATTTTGGACTCTATGGCTGGGCCTTGTCCCGATACTCTGGTTGTTGGATCGGACTTAAGAGCGTGCATGACACGGTCGAAGCCTCTGCATCCGTTATTGCGAGCCCTGACCGGATGTCATTAACGGCCCCAGAGAACTTTGTCATGCCGGAGGGTGGGGTCAACTTCCGCTGGCCTGATACGCCCCAGGCGCAGGAAGCAAGGCTGCATCAATTTAAGCTGCCCGCGGTGTCAGCTTTTTTGAGAGAGAACCCCATTGACCGTCAGGTGCTCGGCGATACGCAGGGTCAGTTGGGAATCATCTCCACGGGGAAATCCTATCTCGACGTGAGAAGAGCGCTTCTCGAGCTTGGCATTGATGAGGTTCGGGCAAAACGCTTGGGATTGAAGCTCTACAAAGTCGGGATGCCTTGGCCCCTTGAGCCCGAAGGCCTCAAGGCATTCGCGAACGGGACGCGCAAGCTGGTGGTGGTCGAAGAAAAACGCGCGCTGATAGAAGATCAGGTCCGGAGCATCTTGTATGGCGTAGCCAATCCGCCCGAAGTTATCGGTAAAGTCGATGAGTCGGGGGCAGTGCTTTTCCAGGCACACGGGCGCCTCGATGCGGCGCAGATTGGGCAGGCGATTGGTGAGCGTCTTCTCCAACTTACGGGTGATGAGGTTCTGGCCGGAGCCCTCAAGCGGCTTGCTGATCGTGCAGATCATTCAGCGCTCAAGGATGCCGCAATGCGCAGGACGCCTTACTTCTGTGCGGGCTGTCCTCACAATACTTCGACGCAGGTGCCGAAGGGGTCGCGGGCGCTCGCCGGGATCGGCTGCCACTATATGGCCCAGTGGATGGATCGTGAAACCGATACCTTTACTCAGATGGGCGGAGAAGGAGCGAGCTGGATCGGAGAAGCCCCGTTCAGCTCTGCCAACCATGTTTTCCAGAACATTGGGGATGGGACCTATTTTCATTCGGGATTGCTTGCTATCAGGGCCTGTGTGGGAGCTCAAGTCAATATCACTTACAAGATTCTTTATAACGATGCAGTGGCCATGACGGGCGGCCAGTCGGTGGATGGCCCCATGGATGTCATGCGGATCTCGAGACAGGTCCACGCAGAAGGTGTTTCACAGATCGTGGTGGTGACTGATGACCCCCAGAAGTATCCCTCTGATGCAGACTGGGCCCCCGGTGTCAGGATCTATCATCGTGACCTACTCACCCGGGTCCAGAAAGAAATGCGCGAGGTACTGGGCACGTCCGTCATAATTTTTGATCAAACCTGCGCCGCGGAAAAACGCCGCCGCCGGCGCCGGGGATTGATGGAAACGCCCAACGAGCGGCTTTTTATCAATGAGGCCGTTTGTGAGGGATGTGGTGACTGCGGGACGCAGTCAAATTGTGTTGCACTGGTTCCGGTGGAAACGGAGCTTGGGCGCAAAAGAGCCATAGATCAATCGGCATGCAACCTGGACTATTCCTGCAACAAAGGATTCTGCCCGAGCTTTGTGTCGGTTATTGGAAGCGAAAAAAAGAAGCCTGCTCCCTCGGCGGATTCAGTCAATTTGCAAAGCAATGAGACGCTTGAATCCGTTCAGACGACCATCGACAAACCCTACTCCATCATCCTGACAGGAGTTGGTGGAACGGGCGTGGTCACGATCGGGGCCATTATTGGCATGGCGGCCCATGTGGCGCGAATGGGTTGTTCCGTGCTGGATATGGCAGGACTCGCGCAAAAAGGGGGAGCGGTCACCAGTCACGTTATCCTGACCCCCCAACCTGACGAGGTGACGGCCACGCATATTGCAGACGGCGGATCGGATCTGCTGCTGGGCTGCGATGTGGTTAGCGCGGCTGCACAGGAAACGCGCATTAAATTGAGCAGCCAGACCACCTCAATCGTTAACACGCACAAGATGATGACGGGAGACTTTACGCGGAAGCCTGACCAGAAGTTTCCCTTGGAGGAGTTGCTTCAAGACATCCATAGCGCATCGGGCGGGGTGCATACCGTACCGGCGACCGAGTTGGCGAAGAGGGTGTTTGGTGAGACGTTGACCGCTAATTTAATCATGCTCGGGTACGCCTATCAGTGCGAAGTTTTGCCGATTCCTCATGAGGCTATCGAGAAGGCGATTGAGCTCAACGGACGTGATGTTCACACTAATCTCGCGGCCTTTCGTCTTGGGCGTGAAACAGCGGCCGATCCTGCAAAAGCAAACACCCTTATGGGGGGGTCGAGATCCAACCCCGATCTTTCGTCGAAGCAGTCAGTGGAGGAATTGCTAGCCCGTCGGAAAGGTCTGCTTCACGAATCGCACGGCCCGAAAGCGGCCGCACAACTTTCAGAGTGGGTCGGTAGCGCTCGACAAAGCATCGATGCTTGTTACCATGACCGGTTGATTCCGCCGCTGATCGAAAGCGGGTTTCGGGTGCTCTACCAAAAGGATGAGTACGAAGTGGCGCGGCTTTACAGTCAGCCGAAGTTTCGCAAATCGCTTTCCGAGGAGTTTGGTGGTCGATTCAAGCTGCGGGTGCACCTTGCACCGCCGCTAATGTCGCGGACTGATCCTGATACTGGACGACCTCGGATGCGAAGTTTTGGTCCTTGGGTGTTTACCGCATTTAAAGTATTAAGCGCGTTGCGTTGGGCGCGGGGGAAGTGGTTCGATCCTTTTCGCTTTGGCGAGGAAAAGGCGCTGCAACAAAAGATTCAATCCGATTTTCAACGAACCATCAATACATTTGGCGAGACGCCTGTGACACCGAGCAATACTGAGGATGCGGTCCGGTTGATCGAATGGCCTATGCAGGTTCGGGGCTTTGGTCCGGTACGCGCAGACGCTTTCAAAACGGCCAGAAAAGAGATGGAGCAGCGGGAATCAGCGTTTCGTTCAACGCGCGTAGACAGCCAATAAGCTGCCTGAACGGTTTGCGGTCGGGAAGTGATTGAGCCGCAGTCCTGAGCGCAGAGGTCGTGATTTATGCCCAGAGCAACTATTACGAGGGCGTTTGTATGATTATGCTGCCCGGCGAAAGTATTCCTTAAAGGCGTCGACTGTCTCGTCGACATCCTTGTGTCCAATATCCAGGTGAGTTACCAGGCGAATAGGATTCTCTTCCACCGTCAGGAGTATTCCGCGTTCACGCATAAAACCGGCGAGATGCTCTCCCTTTGACTTTGTTACTGAAACAAAGACCATATTAGTACGCTGATCGGTGGGCTCAACTTCTATTTCTTCAATTTTTCCTAGCCCCTCAGCAAGCAGCGCAGCATGGTCATGGTCTTGCGCCAGGCGTTCTACGTTATGTTCCAGGGCGTACAGACCGGCAGCAGCAAGGATGCCCACTTGTCGGGTACCACCACCCAGCATCTTTCGCCAGCGCCGGGCTCGCTGGATGAAATCCCGCGAGCCTGTCAATACGCTACCGATCGGTGCACCAAGGCCTTTGGACAGGCAAGCGGAGACCGAGTCAAACAATCTGCCGATAGCGTCCGGAGCGATTCCGCCACTGACTGCTGCGTTAAAAACCCGCGCTCCATCCAGGTGGAACTGCAAGTTGTGTTCCGCAGCCAATGCTTTGGCTTCAGACAGGTAATCCATGGGCAAGGGCGTGCCAAAGAAGGTATTCTCGAGACAGAACAGCCTCGTAATCGCCAGGTGAAAGTCATCCGGCTTGATGGCTGTCCGAACCGCCTCAAGATCAAGTGTACCGCCAGGGCGGTTCTCGATGGGCTGTGGTTGAACGCTTGCCAGTACTGCACCCCCGCCGCCTTCCTCGAGGTAGGCATGCGCTTTCGTGCCGGCAATGTACTCTTCACCCCGCTGGCAGTGGGTCAGGATCGCAAGCAAATTGCCTTGAGTACCGCTCGTCACAAAAAGGCCGGATTCCTGCCCGAGCATTTCTGCGGCCTTTGCTTCGAGGCGATTCACTGTTGGATCATCACCGTACACATCGTCTCCTACAGGCGCATCGGCCATGGCCTGGCGCATCCCTGATGAAGGTCTAGTTACTGTGTCGCTGCGAAAGTCGATAATTTTGCTCATAGAAAGAAGTGTTTTGGGGCTTGCCGAGGTGGATGTTCAGCGGTAATGTCGGCGCTCCAGTGAAAAAGCAATTGCGCCGTCAATCTGTCCATCAAAATATTGTGCCACACTCCAACAAGCCTGGGAGATGAAGTTGGATTCAAATTTGCCAGATTGCGACACCTGTTTTTGTAGATTTGACTACTTCTGTGCATGACTGAAAAACCGTTAAGAGTGGGTGTGGTTGGGGTAGGCTATCTTGGCTCCATTCATGCCCGGATCTACCATAAGATGGCAAATGTCGATCTGGTGGCGGTCATGGACACGAATGCCGAGCAGGGGAGCCAGGTTGCCCGGGAATGCGACTGCAGTGTCGCGCAGGATCTGGATAGTCTGCTGGACAGTGTGGATGCGGTAAGCATCGTAGTGCCGACCTCCCTTCATCGCGAAATCGCCGAGCCGTTTCTGGATAGAGGAATTCCAGTGCTTCTGGAAAAACCGGTAGCCCACACTCTGGAAGATGCAAGGGCGATTGTGAATCTTGCAAAGCAAACTGGAACCCTGCTGCAGATTGGTCATCTCGAGAGGTTCAATGCCGGGGTGGTTCGGCTTGCTGAAGAATTGGATCGGCCAAGATTCATGGAGGTGCACCGCCTCGGAGAATTTGTCGCTCGAGCCACTGATGTCGATGTCGTTACAGACTTGATGATCCATGATATCGACATTGTGCTTTCGCTCGTACCTTCAGAGCTTCGCTATATCTCTGCAGTCGGAGCGCGTGTGATTACGGATCATGTCGACATCGCCAATGCTCGATTGGAGTTCGGAGACGGCGCAGTCGTTAATGTCACAGCGAGTCGCGTGTCGTCCAAGAAATTCCGCAGAATCCGAGTTTTCGCGGAGTCTTGCTATCTCGCTCTTAATTTCGATGACCAACAGATCGATGTGGCCCGTCCAGGGGTGCGCCCGGAAGAGGGGGGTTTTGCGCCGATCATCAGTGAATCAATTCAAGTGACGCCGCGCCCCCCGCTGGATGCAGAACTCGAGGATTTCGTTGACTGCGTCAAGAGTGGCCGAGCCCCTGTTGTTGACGGCGAGACGGGTGTGCGGGCGCTACAGGTGGCGCACGAAGTCCGCCAACGTATCGATGAGTCTTTGCATTCGCTTTGACGACGGTTCGGGAAGCACATTTTCCCTGATCTCGAAAACATGAGTGATCGGGAGCCTTCCCAGGACGAGCAACGCGTTCTGGCACTGGCGGGAGTCTGTCAATGTGCTCTGCTGGCACAAGAGTTCGCCCGACGGGGCCACGCTCAGCCGGAACCGTTACGCTGCGCGCTTGAGAGTATTCTGGTCTTGAATCAAAACGACACCGAGAGGGCGTTGGGGGGAGTCCAGGGTGTCTATGCGGGCTTGCCTGACATTGCACGAAAAAGTCCCGATCCATCGGCGGTGGAGCGACTGCGGTATGTGATCGCCATGATCGACATCCAGAAGCGCTTAAGGCGCGATAGCGCAGTCGCATCACGGCTGCGCTCCCAACTGGAAGAAATTCGTGATGGTAAAACCATCCAGGATCCCGTCTCTCCCGAAGGCATCGCTGTCTTTGCGGACATCTATTCAGCCACTGTGAGTTTGCTTACACCAAAGATCATCATCCGAGGCAGCGAGCAACATCTGAAAGATGAGACGATTGTTTTCAAAGTACGGGCAGTGCTGTTGGCCGGTGTGCGCGCCGCGTATCTTTTTCATGAACTGGGCGGACGCAAGTGGCAGATATTGCTCGGACGAAAAAAGTTGGCTGATTCGGCACGCCGGCTATTGGATGCGTACTCAATGGGCGGGTATTGATCTGCGTAGCCGGTTTTAAGGTGAGCGCTATTTATTGATCTGGATGCGCTCCTCACTTTCAAGAACCAACTGACTGTGACCATTGAAGGTTCGTTCATAGAATGCGGCCTGCCCGTGTTGATCTACGAGGATCACGCTGCTGGCTCTGGTGCCATAGTGACTTCCTCTGACAAATACCACGCGCTCCAATGCGCTGGACAAGGCGTCGCCGTCGCGTGCCTGGGTCGAAGACTCTACCGGTGTGGAATCGGCAAGAAATTCAAAGAGGGAATTTTTCAGCGCTTCTTTTGCTCCGGATGTGTCCGAGACACTAAGCATCTCCGAGAACCTTGTTGCCCCGACACGGGTTTTCGGCCACTCGATATTGGGCGGGCAATTGCTCAAAACGAACACACCCGAGTTCTCCGATCTATGGAAAGACGAGACGTTACTTAAAATAGAGACTTTCGACAGGGTGCCGGCGATCAGGTTAAATCCGCCGTAACCACGATGATCGGCGAGCGCACCGGTCTCGATATCGCGCAGAGTGTTGGGCTGCCCCAGCAGAAAATCTTTTACGATCATCCCCCGCGACACCGTTCCAGGTTTTCTGGAGACGGTCGCCGTCCCGGAGTTTGTCAACGCAGCAAAGCGGCCTTCCTGGGACAGTCCAAGCCAGGTGCCGCCGGCGCTAAGGTCTCGACCCGCGATGACTGAAGGACTCTCGACCCATCGCGTCATCGGCTCCGCCGGTCTTGAGAAAACCTCATCCCGGTTAGCCGCGAGAATTAAAGGGAAGTTCTTGCTGATACCGAGCGCAACGGCGACAAAACACATAGCCCAGACAGGGGTTGGTTAAAATCCTAAGGAAGTCGAATCAACTGATTGGGTGAAGTGCGAAACGCAACGCCAATGCGGCCAATCAGTTGCACAGGAGAAGATTCAGTCATTGTGCACAGGCGTTCAAGCAGTTCGCGTTTTTCGCCTTTTCCCAGAGAGGGCAGTCGGATCTTGACCAGCTCATGACTGGTGAGAGCGACTTCAAGCTCCGAGGCGACAGCGGGTGTGACGCCGGCAGCACCGACGGTGACCACGGGCTTGAGATGGTGAGCCAGAGATCGCAGGTGGTTGAGTTGTTTTCCGCTCAGTTTCATGAGGGTCTCGATAAGTCAATTAACGGCCGGGTCACAGGATAACACTGACGCACCATGGGTTCTAAGCGCGCTTCACGATCTCGCAACTGGGCAGCACGACAGAATCGGGATCCCTACGTCAAGAAGGCCAGGGAAAGCGACTATCGCTCTCGCGCTGCCTTCAAGCTGCAACAGCTGGATGAAAAGGAGCGCCTCCTTCGCGCGGGGATGTCTGTCGTTGATCTTGGGGCAGCACCCGGCAGTTGGAGTCAATACGCCGCGGCAAAGGTCGGTCCGAGCGGAGTTGTGGTTGCGGTAGACCGACTCGATATGGGGAAGATCTCTGGCGTAACAGGTATCAAGGGCGACTTTCTTGAGGATGCCGTGGTGAAAGAGTTAACTGAGGTGCTGGGCGAGCGGCCAGCAGACCTTGTAATTTCGGATTTAGCCCCCAACCTAACCGGTATATCCAGTGTTGACCAGGCGGCGATGGAGGATTTGGTGCTTGCGGCAGTCCGGTTTGCATTGGGACATCTGGGTCCAAAAGGGGTATTCATTGGAAAGTTTTTTGAAGGGGAGCGCGCTGATGCTTTGCGGCGTAAAGTCGAAAAAGCATTTTCTGTGGTTCGGGTGAGAAAGCCGGACGCGTCACGCGCGAAAAGCGCTGAGGCCTATTTGGTCGCCAGACAACCCATCGGCGGGGGAGAAGTTTGTGTTTCATAGGAAAAACTCTCAAAATCCCACGATCGCCGATCAACATGTGAATTTCTAAACATCTGATTGTGGACTTAAGTTTGATCATTGAAGGCTTATGAATAATTTAACCAAGAATTTGGTGCTTTGGCTCGTCATCGCAATGGTTCTGATGGCGGTATTCAATAATTTCGCGCCGGAACAGAACCGGGCCGGCCAGGAGATCGATTACTCGGTGTTTCTGGACGAGGTGGAACGGGGTTCGGTAGAGCAGGTCACTATTGACGGCGCCACGATTTACATCAGGGGCCGCAACGGTGAGAGATATGTCACCTATTCACCTGGCGATCCTGGCCTGGTTAACGACCTCCTCAAAGCCGATATCGTGATCAAGGCGCAAAAGGAAGAAGAGCCTTCACTGCTGATGCAGATCTTCATCAGCTGGTTCCCGTTGCTTCTGCTGATCGGCGTGTGGATATTCTTCATGCGCCAGATGCAGGGCGGAGGCGGCCGGGGCGCATTGAGTTTCGGCAAGAGCAAAGCTCGAATGCTCACCGAGGACAAGAACAATGTGACCTTTGAGGATGTGGCTGGAGTCGATGAGGCCAAGGAAGAGGTCGGTGAACTGGTGGAGTTTCTTCAGGATCCGTCGCGTTTTCAGAAACTGGGTGGAAGGATTCCGCGTGGCGTTTTGATGACCGGAAGTCCCGGAACCGGAAAAACGCTGCTTGCGAGAGCGATCGCGGGGGAAGCCAAGGTTCCGTTTTTCACCATCTCGGGTTCAGATTTTGTCGAAATGTTCGTGGGCGTGGGCGCCTCACGAGTGCGGGATATGTTTGAGCAGGCCAAGAAGAACGCACCCTGCATTATTTTTATCGATGAGATCGACGCCGTAGGACGCCAGCGCGGCGCAGGCCTCGGGGGAGGCCACGACGAGCGTGAGCAGACCCTTAATCAACTGCTTGTGGAGATGGACGGGTTTGAGGGCAATGAAGGCATTATCGTGATTGCCGCGACGAACCGCCCGGACGTTCTGGATCCCGCGCTGCTGCGCCCGGGACGCTTTGATCGCCAGGTGCATGTGCCTCTTCCCGACATTCGCGGTCGTGAGGCGATCCTGAAAGTACACATGCGCAAAGTCCCGATCGACAATGATGTGGACGCGGCCATTATTGCTCGTGGGACACCGGGTTTTTCCGGGGCGGATCTTGCCAACCTCGTCAACGAGGCTGCTTTGTTTGCGGCTCGGGCGAGTCGACGGAAAGTGTCGATGGAGCAGTTCGAATTGGCAAAGGACAAGGTCATCATGGGAGTCGAAAGGCGTTCAATCGTTATGCCGGAAGAGGAACGATTGAATACCGCGTATCACGAGTCGGGCCACGCTGTGGTCGCCAAAGTCCTTTCGGACCAAACTGATCCTGTGCACAAGGTCACGATTATTCCCCGCGGTCGGGCCTTGGGCGTGACGATGCAGCTGCCGGAGGAAGATCGCTACAGCCACAATCGCGAGCATCTGTTGGCACGCATTGCGGTCCTGATGGGGGGGCGTATCGCTGAAGAAGTCTTCATGGACCAAATGACGACCGGCGCAGCCAATGATTTTGAACAGGCAACCGGCCTGGCTCAGAAAATGGTTCAGCGGTGGGGGATGAGTGATCATCTTGGCCCAAGGGTCTACGGCGACAACGAGTCGGAAGTATTTCTGGGTCGGGATGTGACCACCCATAAAAATATCAGTAATGCCACCGCTGAGCAGGTAGATCAGGAGATCAGCCGCATCATCGAGGAGCAGTACGCCCGTGCTCGAGACATCATCGAAAACCGAAAAGAGGTGATTGAAGTCATGGCCCACGCGCTGATGGATTGGGAGACTCTTGAATCAGATCAGATCGATCAGATCATGAACGGGGAAACGCCGCGACCCCCGTCTTCTGGTGAGAGCAATGACGGCAATCGTTCAAGCGGCGATGGCGGTCAACAGTCCGATCGTCCCGATATCAAACCCAATATGGATTCGCCCGCGGGCGATTCTGCCTGATCCCTAGCGAGGGGAAATAGCCTGAGCGAGGCCTAATGCCTGCTCTTGTCCCGAGCGACGATCCCCAGATAATGGGGGTCGTCAACGTTACGCCTGATTCCTTTTCGGACGGCGGAGAGTTCTCTTCCCATGCGGCCGCGATAGATCACGGCCGCAAACTTGCGGTAGACGGGGCGAATATAGTGGACGTGGGCGGGGAGTCAACTCGACCAGGCGCAGAGTCGGTCAGTGCAGAAGACGAAATTGCGCGGGTGCTGCCGGTTATCGAAGCTCTCGTGAAAGACGGCATAAAGGTGTCGGTCGATACGAGCAAGCCCGAGGTCATGGAAGCCGCCGTTGCTGCGGGGGCCTGCATGATTAATGATATCTATGCGCTACGAAGACCGGGAGCCCTTGCAACGGTCGCGCGTATGGATGTGCCGGTGTGTCTTATGCATATGCAGGGTACTCCAGCCACAATGCAGAACGCGCCCAGCTACGAAGATATCGGCCGGGAGATTAGAGAGTTTTTGCAGTCCCGGATTAATGCTTGCTGTCTTGCGGGAGTCGATCGTGAGCGGATTGTTATTGATCCTGGATTTGGATTTGGCAAGACCCGTCAACATAACCACACGCTTATCACTCAGTTGGGATGGTTTACCGAGATTGGAGTTCCTGTCCTGATCGGCGTCTCGCGTAAGAAGTTTGTCCGCTCGCTCTCGCCGGTTGCGTCCAGGCAGACTCTAGATGAAGTTAGCGCGCTGCTGGCTTTGATGGCTGTTGAGCAGGGCGCGCGGTTTGTGCGTGTTCATAATGTTGACGTTACCCGAAAATTTCTGGGTCAGGCTTATGGACTGGTTCCAGCCCAACGATCGCCGGTAAACTGAGCTTATGGCAAAGCGTCGTTATTTCGGTACGGACGGTGTCCGGGGCAGGGTGGGAACCTCACCCATTACCCCAGCAGAAGTTCTGCATCTGGGATGGGCCGCAGGCCGGGTCCTCGGTGCCGGCCACGCACGTGGTCGGGTCATTATCGGCAAGGACACCCGCATATCTGGATACCTTCTGGAATCGGCGCTGGAGGCGGGTCTGAGCGCTGCCGGGGTTGATATCGCCCTCACTGGTCCCCTGCCTACTCCCGGCATTGCCTATCTGACTCGGCAGGTGGGTGCCTGCGGAGGAATCGTGATCAGCGCTTCGCACAATCCCTACCACGACAACGGCATCAAGTTTTTCTCAGAATCCGGTAAAAAACTGGATGATGAGACAGAAGAGTCAATTGAGGCGTTGATGTCAGAGCCGATGAGCACGGTCGGGCCGGAGGCACTTGGGAAAGCAGAGCGCCTGATTGATGCGCTGCCTCGCTATGCGGAACATTGCCGCAACACGCTGCCGCCCGGAGTTAGATTGGACGGACTCAAGGTCGCCGTCGATTGCGCTAATGGCGCCGCTTACCAGGTGGGGCCGCTCGTATTGCGGGAGCTCGGTGCTGAGGTCACCGGCATCGGCATTGAGCCGGACGGGTTCAATATCAATCGGGAATCCGGGTCGACTTATCCGCAGACGATCTGCAGTCTTGTGAAGGATTGCGGTGCAGACGTGGGGATTGCATTCGATGGGGACGCCGATCGGGTGGTACTCGCCGACGCCCAAGGCCGTCTTGTTGATGGGGATGGCATCCTTTTTATCCTCAGTCAGTATCGCCGACAGCGGGGCGATTGCGAAGGGGTCGTCGGCACCTTGATGACTAATCTGGGTGTCGAGGTGGCGTGTGAGGCGCAGGGAATCCAATTTGTGCGTGCCAGGGTAGGCGATCGTTTTGTCCTGGAAGAGCTTGTCAGCCGACACTGGACGCTGGGAGGAGAGACCTCCGGACATATCCTGTCTTTGGATCGAAGTACAACCGGAGACGGGCTGGTCGCTGCCCTTGCCGTGCTGGAGGTCATGCAGAAAACCGGAAAATCGCTGGCGGACCTTGTGAAAGACTTGCAAGTCTTTCCGCAGAAGCTCGTAAATGTCTCGACAGAGCACGCGCGACCTGCCGAATTGCTCAAACAGCCCCGGGTGACTGAGGCGGTGAAAGCCTGCGAGAAGCAGTTGGGGTCGCGGGGGCGGGTGGTTTTGCGCGCCTCAGGAACAGAGCCGCTCATTCGGGTGATGGTGGAGGGAGAGGACGAAGCCAAGGTGGGAGAACTGGCGAGAGAACTCGCGGACCAGATTAGCGTGTTGGCTTGAGCGGCGGCAGGGCCTCTGTTGCGGCGCTTGCGTCGCTACCTGCCGGCCGTTACCATTCACGGCCTTTTTTGCCTGAGAAAACCACGCTACAGACCTAGAGTCGGTATCGGAGCATATCTATGAGAAGGCCGCTGGTTGCTGGAAACTGGAAGATGAATGGAAGTCGAGAGATGACCGAGACATTGGTCTCGGGCATCGGTTCAGGGCTTCCAGAAAGTGATGCAGTGGACGTAGTAGTGTGTCCGCCCTTTGTTTATCTCGATTTATGTTCAGCAGCGGCAGGTGGAACGCCCATCGCCATGGGTGCGCAGGATCTGGATATCCACGAGCCGGGCGCTTTCACAGGCGCCATTGCTGCAGACATGCTTGTCGATATAGGGTGTGAGTTCGTCATTTTGGGGCATTCGGAGCGGCGCAGTCTTTATGCGGAGAGTGATGCCGACGTCGGTGTGAAAGCCTCTGTGGCGGCAGCGAAGGGTCTGACGCCAATTATTTGCGTCGGCGAGACTCGAGAAGAACGGGAAAGCAATGTGACGGCGGATGTGGTGTGTCGGCAGTTGGATGCGGTGATCGACGGGGCGGGAATTGACATTTTTCCTAAAGCGTTAGTTGCCTACGAGCCCGTCTGGGCAATCGGCACTGGCCTGACCGCGACCGACGAACAGGCACAGGAAGTCCATAGCCTGATTCGGCAGAGAATTGCTGACGCCAGTGGACAGGCAGCCGAGGGCACCCGGATACTATATGGCGGCAGCGTCAAACCAGACAATGCGGCCGGGTTGTTTTCGCAACCCGATATTGATGGAGGCTTAATCGGCGGCGCCTCGCTAAAGGCTGCCGACTTTCTTGGTATCATTGAGGCGGCTATCCCATGAACCTGCTTACCAGTATTTTTACCGTCGTCCATCTCGTCGCAGCGATTGCGATCGTAGTCCTTGTTCTCCTTCAGCAGGGGAAAGGAGCGGATATGGGCGCTGCTTTTGGGGGAGGATCTTCCAGTTCCGTGTTTGGCAGTCGGGGGTCAGCGACTTTCTTAAGCAGGGTCACCGCAGGACTGGCAGCGGTCTTTTTTATCACCGGGCTTAGTCTTGCCTATATCTATACCCAGCAAAGTGCCACGCCGCGGAGCGTGATGGCTGGGGAGAGTACTCAGCAGTCTTCAGATGTTCCAAGCGTTGCGAATGGGGATGCAGTGAAAGGGGATGGTGGGGCTGAGTCGGATATCCCGTCCGCACCTAACAACAATTAGCATTCCAGAGATAAAATAGAGCGATATCCTGATGTGGCTGATCAATTTGCCGAAGTGGTGGAACTGGTAGACACGCCGTCTTGAGGGGGCGGTGGCGCAAGCCGTGCCGGTTCGAGTCCGGCCTTCGGCACCATGATCAGAAGGAACCGGTTGAATGTGAGTTGCATTTCGCCCGGGTCCCTAAAACATTCCGGAGTGGTTGACTCATGCGCTCTGAAAATACAACCCGCCTGCCTACTCTCGGCAACTCCAACGAGTTGGTCTGCGTCGACGGTGTTTGGAGGCAGGCATCGCAGGCCTCCGGTATCGACTACAGTGATGGACACGAAGAAGAGTCCATTCTGCGTGAAACCCTGACCCAGGCGAATAATCTAGCCTGGAATTCACCTGAGCTTTCAGGCCCCTACCGTAGTTGGGCGCAGGAATACCATTTGTCTCCCTTGCGAGCCAATTTGCTGCGGGGCTTAAGACTTCCAGAAGCGGGCCGGGTGCTTGAGGTGGGCGCAGGCTGCGGCGCCGTGACACGATTTCTTGGTGACCATGGCTTTACCGTAGACGCCGTTGAGGGAAGCGCGAGTCGGGCCCGTCTTGCCTATGCACGCTGCGCTGGGCTAGACAATGTTTCCATCATCTCCGCCGACTTTCATCGACTGCAATACCCAAGACAAAGCTACGATTTGGTGTTGTTTATTGGGGTGCTGGAATATGCCCAAAGGTTTGCCCCAGACGGATTGTCGGCTCGTGATGCCGTGATCCGGATGCTGACTCGGGCGACGCAAGCCCTCTCAGCAGACGGGAAAATAATCATTGCGATTGAAAATCGTCTTGGAGCGAAATATCTCTCCGGATGGCCTGAAGATCATCTCGGAATGCCCTGGTCTGGGGTCGCCGGATATCCGGTCGGTAGCGCAGCCGACGCAGGGATACGAACCTTCGACAAAACAGAATGGGACGATATTTTCCGGGAGCTGCAGCTTAAACACCGCAGTTTCTTTCCGCTGCCGGATTACAAGCTACCCGAAGCTTTCATCAGTGAGGATGGGCATGATGCGCCGGGGGCGAGCGCTATCTTTGGCCGATATGTCTCCGTGAATCGGACGCCAGCGCCTGAGTCCTTAGCTCCAGCGAGGTTGCAACAGAATGCGCTGTATCGAGCGGGACTCCTTTCTTCGTGTGCAGACTCGTTCGGTATTGCGGTTTCGCGTTCCGATGACGGGCTTGACGGGCTGATGCCGCACGACTGGATTGTTTTTGGTGCCAGCGCAGGCGGCACGGATCCGGGTTTGTGTATCAAGAGCGGAGCAAAAGCGGCAAGTAAATTCACCCCTTTCAACGAAAATGATCAGCCATTAATTCTCCCTCAAGGAGAGCCGCTTTATCAGCATTGGCTGAAATGCGCGATGTCTGGTGTGACTCAAGACGAATTCTCAAAGTTTGTCGCAGGGCATCTTAGGCGTGCAATCCAGGCGGGTCTCCGGGTACCTGGCTGGTGTCTGATGGCCAGCGAGGACGGAGAGTTGGCCTCCGAAATATTTCCGTGGCCTTCTGAGGGTGACCCTCCCAGCGGAATAAATGACCAGCTGTGGGCAAATTCCGTGTTGGACGAATTTTTTGATTTTGCCCAATCTGATATTGAGTCCGGGGTCGATCTGGGATCCTGCGGAGGGGTCGCAGGCCTAAAACAGCAGATCCTCCATTGCCTCAGCAATGTTTCGGCCGATGCAGCCGCCAGTGCTGGGAACTTTGATGCGGCGATCTATTGGGCCTCGGGGGAAGCATTCTCCGAGGAGCAAAAATCTGCGCATCGCTCGTCTGGTCAGGGCAGGGAGGTTCTGACCTTCAATCTCCCAGAGCCCGTGCGCGCCGATATGCGTCTGCGTTTTGATCCTTCGGATCAGGAAACGGGGTCAAAGACGGTAACGGTCAAGCTCGACTCAATGCTTCTCTTTGGGGCGCAGGATGCATCTGGCGTTGATTTAATGCCGGCTCTGAAGCGCGTCGGAGTGGATGACTGTAATCAGTGTGAACTCAAACCGAGCGACGACGGGGTCAGTCTGATAATTCGGGGGAATGATCCCTGGGTCGTTATTGACCTGGCTTCGCTTGGACTGCCTTCTCACCTTCGTCTTGAGCGGGTGGAGGCCCACCTTGACTGGGGATCATAAGAGCCAAAAGAGCGATGTCTATCGTCGCTGTGTTGATTGACCGTCTACATAGGTAAGACTAGAATTTGGGCTTCCAAATTCGGCCGCTTTTAATAGCGTTCTTTAGTCGAGTGCTCGCAAATTATCTCCCCGTACTCCTGTTCCTGGTAACAGGGATTGTGATTGGCATCGTCGCCCTTGCGGCGGGGCGGGTATTGAGTCCCCGTAATCCTTATCCTGCCAAGTTATCAGCGTACGAATGCGGCTTCGAGGCGTTCGAAGACGCGAGAATGAAATTCGATGTTCGGTATTACCTGGTGGCCATTCTCTTCATTATCTTCGATCTCGAGATCGCATTTCTTTTCCCTTGGGCGATTGTTTTGGATGAGATCGGGGTGTTCGGTTTTTGGGCAATGATGATATTCCTCGCGATCCTCGTCGTCGGTTTTGTTTACGAATGGATGAAGGGAGCCCTGGAATGGGAGTGAGATTCGATGGCGCTTGAAGGAGTGATGTCTCAGGGTTGGGCAACGGCCCGACTGGATGATCTGATCAATTGGGCGCGGACTGGGTCCATGTGGCCAATGACCTTCGGGCTTGCCTGCTGCGCGGTTGAGATGATGCACGCGGGGGCATCACGCTACGATCTCGACCGATTCGGGATGATATTCAGGCCGAGCCCGCGGCAGTCAGACGTGATGATCGTAGCGGGGACCCTGACCAATAAAATGGCGCCAGCGCTGAGGCGTGTGTATGACCAGATGCCCGAACCCCGTTGGGTAATCTCTATGGGTTCCTGCGCTAATGGCGGCGGGTATTATCACTACTCATACTCGGTGGTCCGGGGTTGTGATCGGATCGTTCCGGTAGATGTCTATGTTCCAGGCTGTCCGCCCACCCCAGAAGCGCTGATGTACGGAATCATTCAACTCCAAAAGAAGATTAAGCGTGACGACACTATCGCCCGCTGATCATTCGGACAGTAAAGATCAACAGCAGTCCGGCGAGGAGGCGCTCGCCGGATTAGCGGCATCGTTTGGCGCGACCGTGACTTCGGAGTTTGACGAGCGCACGGTGAACGTTGATCGTGATGAGGCGTTCGCACTTTTGCGCTCGTTGCGGGATAGTTCTGCGACCCGGTTCGAACAGCTCATCGATCTGTGTGGGGTCGATTACGGCGACGACAGCGCAGCGCTGCGCGGCCATCCAGAGCGCTTTGCCGTGGTATATCACCTGTTGTCCGTGTCGCGAAACGATCGACTGCGTGTAGTCGCCTATCTGCCAGAAGACAACCCTCGTATCAAGAGCGTGGTGAACATCTGGGCGTGCGCCAACTGGTATGAAAGGGAAGCTTTCGATTTATTCGGTATCTTGTTTGACGGTCACCCTGATCTTCGCCGTTTGCTAACGGATTACGGGTTCATCGGACATCCGATGCGCAAGGACTTCCCCTTAAGTGGTCATGTTGAAATGCGGTTTGACGAGAAAAAAGGCCGTGTTGTGTATGAGCCTGTCTCTATTGATCCCAGGGTGACCGTGCCGCGCGTCATTCGCCAGGAGTCGGTCGAGTGAGCGAGATTCGTAACTACACCATGAACTTCGGACCTCAGCATCCGGCAGCCCACGGCGTGCTTCGCCTGGTGATGGAGATGGACGGCGAAGTGGTCGAGCGGATCGACCCGCATATTGGGCTCCTGCACCGCGGCACAGAGAAACTGGCGGAGAGCAAGCCTTACAACCACAGTATTGGTTACATGGATCGGCTCGACTATGTATCAATGATGTGTAACGAGCATGCGTATGTTCTGGCGATAGAGAAACTGCTTGGGGTGGTGCCCCCGATTCGCGCGCAGTACATCCGGGTTATGTTCTCGGAAATTACCCGAATTCGAAACCACTTGCTGTGGATTGCGGCGCATGGACTCGACATCGGCGCAATGGCTGTTTTCCTCTACGCGTTCCGAGAGCGTGAGGACCTGTGCGACGTCTACGAGGCGACCTCGGGAGCGCGACTGCACGCAGCCTACTTTCGGCCGGGAGGGGTATACCGTGATCTGCCTGACCGCATGCCCCAGTATGAGGTATCGCGAGTGCATTCGGAGGATGAAGTCCGGCAGAAGAACATCAATCGTGAAGGCTCGGTGCTGGATTTTATCGAGTCGTTTGTTGAGCGTTTTCCCGATTGTGTCGATGAATACGAAAATCTCCTGACAGATAACCGTATCTGGAAGCAACGGACGGTCGATATCGGGATCGTTACTCCGGAACGTGCGATGCAGCTGGGATTCACCGGTCCAATGCTGCGGGGCTCAGGCGTTGAATGGGATCTGCGACGCAAGCAACCCTATGAGGTCTACCCCGAGCTGGATTTCGACATCCCGGTGGGGGTTACGGGGGATTGCTACGACCGCTATCTTGTTCGGATCGAAGAGATGCGTCAGTCCAATCATGTTATCCGTCAGTGTATTGATTGGCTTCGTCAGAATCCGGGACCGGTGATGACTGATGATCACAAGCTTGCGCCGCCTGAACGCAACGAGATGAAAGAGGACATGGAGTCACTCATTCATCACTTTAAATTATTCACCGAGGGATATAGCACGCCGCCGGGACAGGTGTATCAAGCTGTCGAGGCGCCTAAAGGCGAGTTTGGTATTTATATCGTCTCGGACGGGGCGAACAAGCCTTTTCGCTTGAAGATTCGGGCACCCGGCTTTGCGCACCTGGCTTCCCTGGACGAAATGGCTCGAGGCCATATGCTCGCCGACGTGGTTGCCATTATCGGGACTCAGGATATTGTTTTCGGAGAGGTGGACCGTTGATGGAACAGACAGGAACCATACTTACCGAGGCAATCATTCAGAAGATTGAGGCGGAAGCGGGCAAGTATCCCACCCGACGGGCCGCAGTAAAGTCAGCTTTGCGCTACGCCCAGGCCGAGTTTGGCTGGATCAGCGAGGACGTAGTCAAGGCGGTTGCGGAAGTACTTGGTCTCGAGCGTATCGAGGTATTCGAAGTCGCCACGTTCTATGACATGTTTTACACGCGACCCGTCGGCAAATTTCCGGTGCGCGTGTGCACCAATGTTTCCTGTCTGCTGCGTGGCGCTGATGGAATCATGGAGGCGTTATGTCAGCGTTTGGGGGTTGAAGAGGGAGAAACGACAGCGGACGGGCGATTTACGGTGTTTGCCGCTGAGTGCCTTGGCGCCTGCGGCGGAGCACCCATGATGGCGGTGGGAGATGACTATCATGAAAATCTCAAGGCAGAGGAATTGGATAACGTGCTGGAGGGGTATCAATGAGCAGCCCTTCAGAGATCCGCGTCTGCCTGCCGCCCCAAGATGCACAGACCCCTTGGACCTTGGCATCCTATCGAGAGAGAGGGGGCTATGAGGCTTGGGAAAAGGTTCTAAAAAATCAGACGCCCCGCGAAGACATCATCGAGACCTTGAAGGCCTCAGGTTTACGAGGCCGCGGTGGGGCCGGTTTTCCGACAGGCCTGAAACTGAGTTTCATGCCGCGGGATGCGCAGGGCCAGAAGTACATTGTTTGTAATTCGGATGAGAGTGAGCCCGGAACGTTCAAGGATCGTGACATTCTTCGGTTTAATCCGCATCAGGTGATCGAGGGTATGGCACTTGCCGGATATGCTATCGGCGCCACCATCGGCTTCAATTACATACGCGGCGAGTATTACGAGCCCTGGCAGCGCTTTGAAGCCGCTCTGGCTGAAGCAAGGCAAGCCGGTCTGCTGGGTGAGAATCTCATGGGATCCGACATCGCGTTTGAACTGCACAGTCAGCGCGGTGCGGGAGCATATATCTGCGGTGAGGAGACCGCGCTGCTGGAGTCGCTGGAGGGCAAAAAAGGCCAGCCGCGTTTCAAGCCGCCGTTTCCGGCCCAGGTAGGCGCCTTTGGCAAACCCACCACAATAAACAACACCGAGACCCTTGCGTCCATTCCTCCGATTATTCGAAACGGCGCGGAATGGTTTTCCAGCATTGGAGTCGAGAACAGTGGCGGCACCAAGATTTACTCTGTCTCGGGCCATGTTAACCGACCAGGAAACTACGAAGTGCCCATGGGAATGCCCTTCCGTGATCTGCTGGAGATGGCGGGAGGGGTTCGGGACGGCCGGGCCCTGAAAGCAGTTATTCCGGGAGGTTCTTCAGTGCCCGTTGTCCCTGCAGATGCCATCATGGAGTGCACCATGGACTATGACGGGCTTTCGCAGGTTGGGTCCGCACTCGGAGCCGGTTCCGTCATTGTCATGGACGAAACCACCTGTATGGTGGAGGTGCTGGAGCGCATCTCTTATTTCTACTTCGCGGAGTCGTGTGGGCAGTGCACACCCTGTCGAGAGGGAACCGGATGGTTGTATCGCATGATTCGGCGGATTCGCAATGGGGAAGGGACACCCGCGGATCTGGACCGCCTGAAATCCGTCGCAGACCGGATCGAAGGCCGCACGATCTGCGCGCTGGGTGACGCTGCCGCGTGGCCGGTTCAAAGTTTCCTGAAACACTTCCGGCACGAATTCGACGCCATGATTCCTCGTGAGGAGGCGGCCTGATGGACGCGCCGACTACCGTAACGGTTGTCATCAATGGTCGTGAAGTCCACGCCCAGCCCGGAAGCATGA
>Ga0208127_1000090_pt1 | contig 43024 bp, 41 predicted proteins | sample ETNtaG_6_FD_185751 | JGI IMG/M metagenome (GOLD analysis project Ga0208127, IMG submission 185751) | Marine microbial and viral communities from oxygen minimum zone, Eastern Pacific Ocean - ETNP201306SV45 (SPAdes) (version 2) | ecosystem: Environmental > Aquatic > Marine > Oceanic ... | reverse complement strand
TTATGTCTGTTACCGCTCGACTTGCATGTTTAAAAGTTACCGCCAGCGTTCAATCTGAGCCATGATCAAACTCTTCAATTGAATTTTGAATTAAGTGCCAAAATGACACTAAATCAGTTTATTAAGTTATATAAATATAAATTAATTACTGACTTTGGTAAGTTGCGCTTAATTATAAGCGCCCACACGAATTACTTATTAAAACTTTTAAAAAACTTCCCTTCGCGAACGAGGGACGCGCAGTATACATCAAAACTAAGGGTTTAAAAGAAGTTTTTCGATATTAATTAATATTAATTGTAGCTGCTTTTTTTTTGCCAACTTGAACAAGATTCGAAGTACCCTTTTTGAGCATAAACTTAGTATCTACGACCTTTTCATCATTAACTTTTATGGCACCTTGTTTAATCAATCTAATTGCCTCAGATGTGCTAGCAAGAAGATTAGATTCTTTGAGAATACGTGTTACGAGTTCAGAATCAGAATCTATACTTATAGAGAGTTCTTCCAGATCTTGGGAAATATTTCCTTTTTGAAACCTATTGATGAAATTGTCTTTAGATTTTTTTCCAAAGCCTTCATGGAACCTCTCGACGATCTCTTCTGCCAGGAGGAACTTAATATCTCTAGGATTTGTTCCTTTCTCTATATCTTGCTTATAGCCAGATATTTGTTCTGATGATTTAAAGCTTAACAAAGCAAAATAACGCCACATTAAGTCATCTGAAATAGACATTACCTTACCGAACATATCATCAGGGCGATCCTCAAGAGCTATATAGTTTCCCAGTGATTTAGACATCTTTTTTACTCCATCCAGTCCCTCCAAAAGCGGCACAGTCAATATTGATTGCTGTTCTTGTCCGTAATGTTTTTGGACTTCACGACCTAATAGGAGATTAAACTTTTGATCGGTTCCTCCAAGTTCTATATCGGCTTCAAGTTTGACAGAATCAAAGCCTTGCAATATTGGATATAAAAATTCATGAATTGAGATAGGCTGTTGAGATTTATATCGTTTGGCAAAATCATCTCTTTCTAACATTCGGGCAACAGTGTATGACGACAGCATTGTAATGAACTCTGAAGGGTCAACATCCTGCATCCATTCTGAATTAAACCTTATTTCAGTTTTTTTAGGGTCTAGGATCTTAAAAACTTGTTTCTTGTATGTTTCTGCATTTTTTTTGAGCTGATCTTTAGTCAAAACGGGGCGTGTTTCATTCACACCGGAGGGATCTCCAACTAATCCAGTAAAATCTCCAATTAGAAAGATAACTTCATGACCCAAATCTTGAAATATCTTCATTTTGTTGAGCAAGACAGTATGTCCTAAATGCAAGTCTGGAGATGTGGGATCAAACCCTGCTTTAACTCTTAACCTCTTCTTAGATTTTATTTGTTTTAAAAAACTCTCTTCCGGTATTATTTCTTCGGCACCTCTCGTAAGAAGCTCTAGGTTCTCTTTGCTCATTGTTTCTCTATTATAAGTCCTTTTTCAGGTATCATTCGACTTTATGCAGGTTTCAGAGATTATAACCATCTTTAAAAACTTTCCTAAAAAGCATATTTTCACCCTGCTTCTTGGTTTTTCACTACTTATCTCAATTAGCATTCTAGGCAGTAGTGACTTTAAAGAAGAAACTTTAGTTAATGACCTAACTAAGACTATATCCATATCAACACTCACAGAAAACAATCAGATTGAGATACCTTTGATTGAAAAAGAAGCGCTAATAAAAAGAAATGATTCCTTGTTTACTATCCTAAACAAGCTTGGTGTCGTCCAAGAGGACATAATTGAATTAGTGAATAGCAAGAAAAGCAATTTACTCTCAAAAATTGAAGTCGGCGATAAGATTAGAATATTTGTTAATGAGAAAGGTCAACTGCAGAAAATGTTCTATGTTGACGATATCAGAAGTGGCATCCAAGCCGAGAAGGTAGGAGATACTTTTTCAATATCTAAATATGAATCCAAGATTGAGAAAGTAAAAATATTTAAGCATGTAGTAATTACTGACTCCATGTATGTTTCAGGTCTTAAAGAAAATATTCCTGATAGTGTTTTAATGGATTTGGCTTATATCAATGGTTGGGATATCGATTTTACGCACGACATAAGGCTTGGTGATAGCTTCAGCATAATATATGAAGAAATCATTATTGATGGAGAGAAAGTTATAGATGGAGACATACTTATTTCAGAATTTAATAATAGAGATAAGAAATTTACAGCTGTTCGGTTTGATCTTGATTCAAAAACATCAGAATACTTTAATCCTGAAGGTGAGAATGTTAAAAAAGCTTTTTTAAGGTCTCCAGTTAAGCTGAGCTACATTAGCTCTAAATATAATCTTAGTAGAAGACATCCTGTACTTCACACTATAAGAGCGCATAAAGGTGTTGATTATGCAGCCAACAAAGGGTCTCCGATTAGAGCTACTGGTGATGGAACAATTACTTTTGCACAATACAATGGAGGATGTGGAAATGAAATTAAGATCAAACATTCTGAAGATTATGTCACTCGATACTGTCATTTAGATAGATTCAATAGTCGAACAAAAGTAGGAAGGAAGGTTAAGCAAGGTCAAACAATTGGATATGTTGGCAGCACAGGTTTAGCAACGGGACCTCATTTGCATTATGAATTTCATGTAAATGGAAAACATACTGATCCTCTTAAAGTAAAATTTCCTAACGCCTCCCCAATTAATTCTTCGCAACTTTCTGCCTATAAAGAAAGGTCTGAAGGCCTAATTAGAGAACTAAATAATTATAAATATCTTTTGAACCAACAAGAGGTCTACGGTGGCTGAAATCTATATTGGATTAATGACAGGAACAAGTGCAGACTCTCTTGATCTAGCTGCTGTGGACTTTTCCAACGATCAAATCAAAGTAGTTGGTCAAGAGAATTTCTCTATCCCTCATGAATTAAAAGAAGAAATTAAGAACAATGTAAGAGCTGGTATTCTTGATAAAACATCTATAGGAAGATTAGATCTTACATTAGGTGAATTCTTCGCAGACAGAATTTCCGAATTTTTAGATCTTTTATCTTTATCATTCGATGAAATTGAAGCCATTGGATCTCATGGTCAAACAATCAAACATGAACCAAACTCCTCTAAACCTTTTTCACTTCAACTTGGCGATCCTCAATTTATATCTAATAAGTTAGGGATAAAAACCATTGGGAATTTTAGGGATGATGATATTGAAGCTGGAGGCCAAGGGGCTCCTCTATCACCTTTATTCCACAAGGAAGTATTTGGCAAGAGTGGCGAGAAAAGAGTAATTATAAATATTGGAGGTATAACAAATATTACAGTTTTAGGAGAATCTAATCTCGTAGGATTTGATACCGGACCGGGTAATTGTCTTATGGATTCATGGATACAAGAAAAGAAGAAAAGAAATTATGATGAAAGCGGTGATTGGGCTCAATCTGCAGACTGCAACGCAGACCTTTTGAGCATAATGTTGAAAGATAATTATTTTTCTCTTGAAAACCCTAAAAGTACAGGGCCCGACTATTTTAATTTAAGCTGGGTAAATAGATCTATTGAGGACTTAGAAGATGAAATCAGTGCTGCTGACGTTCAGGCAACTTTAGCTGAATTAACTGCATCAAGTCTTGTGAACTCCTTGAAAGATTTGGAAGTTATGGATCATCATTTGTATTTCTGCGGAGGGGGAGTTCATAATCGATACTTAATGAACAGAATATCTCAAATAGTTGAAACTAGTTGCCTCACGACGGAAGAGCTTGGAATAAATCCTGATTATTTAGAGGCAATTTGTTTTGCTTGGTTAGCTTTTAAAAGAGATAAAAATGTTAAATTTGATATGAGTGAGATCACTGGAAGTAGTCGCGATGTTTATTTAGGAAAAATCTTTTATCCTATTAAATAGAGAAAGACTCCCCACAACCGCAGGTTGTTGTAGCATTGGGATTTGAAATAATAAATTTAGAGCCAGTTAAATCTTCTATGTAATCTACTGTAGATCCTTGTAGATATTGCAAACTTAGCGAATCTATAACAAGATTGGCACCTTGTTTTTCAATACAGGTATCGTCCTCATCTACTGTTTTATCGAAGGAAAATCCATATTGGAAACCAGAACAGCCCCCACCTGTAACATAGACCCTGAGGTTTAAAGTTTCAGAATCGGTCTCATTGCTCCTGAGCGATAGGATTTTTTGAACTGCGCCATCGGTCAGTTGCATCAAAGATGGTGTATATGTTTCAACCATTTTCTATACCTTGCATTTGGTTATAACCACAAATCAAATTGTAACACTCTACGGCTTGACCTGCGGCCCCCTTAACCAAATTATCTATAGCCGAAATAATAACTATCTGATTTTCTATGGCAGAGGGATAGATGCCTATTTGACAGTTATTTGTTTTACAAACTTTTAAAATTTCAGGAACCTCACCGTCTTGAATTAAATGAATATTCGGGGAGTCCTTATAAAATTTCTTATACAAATCTTCAATTGATTCAGATGGTATATCTTTCAAATTAATATAAATAGTTGAGTATATGCCCCTCATGGCAGGTATAAGATGAGGCAAGAAGTTTATCTCCAAAGAAGAGCCGTAAACTCCCTCAAGAACTTGCTTTATCTCGGGTAAGTGCCTATGCCCTGCTGTTGCATAAGCTCTAAAATTTTCTTTAATTTCTTCTTGCAAGGAACTATTCACAGTTGATCTTCCAGCACCGCTTATTCCAGACTTTGCATCGATGGTAATCGAGTCAATTTTAGAACTGCTGCCTAATATTGGTAATAAACCCAATATTGAAGCTGTTGGATAACATCCAGGAACAGCAACTAAATTACTATTTTTGATTAGGTCTCTATTGAGCTCAGTTAGACCATAGACAGATTGCTTCAAACCTTCAGGATCTTTATGTTCCGAGTTATACCAATGCTTCCATATCTGAAGATCTTTAATTCTAAAATCAGCAGAAAGATCAATAACTTTAATACCTTGCTGAACGAAATATTTAGCCTTGTCCATAGAGATTCCATGTGGAGTCGCAAAGAATACAAAATCACATTGAAAAAAGATTTCATCATCGGGATCAACAAAGTTTAGTTCACTTTCTTTGATAAACTGAGAAACAGGCTGACCTTTCAACTCTCTTGAACTAACTGCTATAAGTGAAGTAGAGTCATGGGAGGACAAGAATTTTATTAATTCTTCACCTGCAAAACCAGAACCTCCAATTATTCCTACTTTATTCATCTATTCAACTTTAGTGCCTAAGGGGCGCGAATTATATATATTTGGTAAGAAGGTATCTAGAACTAGTTTTTAAGATAGACATTAAGTAAAAGTCGTTCCCAGGATGAAATATTAGAAAGCAATAATCCTTTAGAGGCGAAAGATTCAGATTGCCTTAGAAGGCCTTGCTTGTAACGCAAGTGAGCCAATCTCAGATATAGAGCTCCATCACTTTTTGTTATTCTAAAAGCACGTTCCAAATCAGAATTTGCTTGCCTGTAATTCTGCTGTCTCAATTTTTTATCTGCATCTAATAAAATTCTCTGTACTGAAGGATTTTGAGCATTGATTTTTAGAATTTCTTCTTCAAGGAAATCATCATTTGCAATTAATAGTTCAACTGTCTTCGTAAAATTATTTACAGGGACTGCATAACTAGAAGGATCTCGAGATTGCTGATCAGAAGCACAAGAAATCAGGTTTATCAAAATAATGATTATTAGTATTCCCTTGATCTTTCTCAACCTTGCCCTCCTTCAAATACCTCTTTTAATTTATCCAACACACTTTCTTCAGAATTCTTAGTTTTATTAGAACATTTCCTTCTGACATCAGGAACTGTCTTTGGTTCAGTGCCTATTATGAATGGAACAAATAATGAATTTTTACACTTCTCACCACTAAGTTGGCCATCTTGCATATCTGTCCAGAAGTATTCTATACGTGGTAATGATGTTTTCTCTGCAGTCACAGGATTAATATCATTTATGAAATTTTTCCAGACTTGAAAAGCACCTGTTCTTCCTGTCAGAGGAGTCTGTCGATTATCATCAAAACCCAACCAGACTAATACTAAAAGATCTCCCGCAAAACCTACAAACCAACTATCTCTTTGGTCATCGGAGGTTCCAGTCTTGCCACCTGCATTCCAGTTTTTAATTTGTTTTTTTGTATACCCTCTTGCCGTTCCTCTTTCAAAGGTTTGTTGCATAGCAAACTTCAATAGTGCTATGGGTTCAGGTCTTATTCGTTGTTCTATGCTATAGGGATATGAGAATTCAATATCTCCTTTAGTATCTTTGATTTGTCTAATTGATCTCAAAGGTGAATAGAATCCATCTGCAGCTATTGTTTGGTAAGCTTGTATTGCCTCATAAGGAGAAAGCTCAAAAGAACCTATAAAAACTGAAGGATAGTCTGGTACTTGCTTTTCTATTCCTAAATCTAAGAACATATCTCCGACAGCTTCAAAACCAATGTCTAAACCTAACCTAGCAGAAGCGATATTGTAGGATTGCCATAAAGCCACATGCAGAGGAATCTGGCCATGAAATTTTTTATCGAAATTATCTGGCTCCCAAATTTTTCCACCACTCATCATGCTAAATTTGGAGTCGTCTAAAATGGTAGTTAGATTGTAATCTTCATATTGATTAAGAGCCGTAAGGTAAATAAAGGGCTTAACAAGAGAGCCTATAGGTCTAATTGCATTTATAGATCTATTGAAACCGTAACTACTGGGCTTAGTACTCCCCACTACGGCCCTTACTTCTCCGTTCGAAGTATCTACTGCTATGGCAGCGCCCTGAAGATCAGAAAGCTTAGACCCATATTTTTTAATTAATTGTTTCTTTGTTTCAATTAGGCTTTTTTCCAAAGAGTTTTGGAAAACTGGATCTAAATTAGTTTCTATGGCCAATCCCTTTGTTCTCAAATCTCTTTCGTCAAAGTTTTTTTGAAGTTCAAGCCTAACAATGTCATGAAATGCCGGATGTTTAGTTTCAGTTCTATAGTTTGGTGAAGCTATTCCTAATTCTTTACTTTTCAAAGCCTCAAGATCAGAATCAGAAATCTTATTGCTACGGTTCAAAACTCCTAAAACTAAGTTTCTTCGCTTTGTAGCATTATTTGGATTCCTGCGAGGATTATATAGAGAAGGACCTTTGAGCATCCCAACTAATAAGGCTATCTGATCTGTGGAAAGATTACTGATTGAAGTACCAAAGAAATGTTGCGCACCCATACCAAAACCATGAATAGCTCTTTTTCCAGATTGAGCTAGAAAGACATCATTTATATAAGCTAGAAGAATCTCCTCTTTAGAGTAATGAAGCTCAATTAGTATCGAAGCTATAGCTTCCATAACTTTTCTTCGAATGGTTTGCTCTGAAGAGAAAAAAAGACTTTTCGCTAACTGCTGTGTGATAGTACTTCCACCTTGTTCTACTTCTCCTGCTTGGATATTTTTTAGAAAAGCCCTAGAAATTGACTTCAAAGAGATGCCAAAGTGATTAAAGAAGTTTTGATCTTCCACAGACAATATGGTGTCAATTAAAACTTGCGGCACCTCTGGCCAGTTCAGCAATACCCGATCTTCCATATGAGATGGATACATGCCACCAATAACGGTTGGTTCAAGCTTTATTAGGTCTTCAGAAATTCCTAATTGATTGCTAATACTTTTTATTCGAGAATTCTCATAAGACAGACTAAATATTCCGGATCTTTGATCCATATATCCTCTTAAGAAGATCTTTAGCTCACTTTTAGAAAAAGAGAAATGCCCTGGTCTCTCAGGATTGCTTACTTTTTTGTAAGAAAGCATCTCCAATTCCTTTATTAAATTATCTTTATTAAATTTAGAACCCTCAGCCAACTCCAATGGCCTAGAATAAATTTTCGCTGGTATTGTCCAAAGAACTCCATCCAATTTAGATGTGACTCTATAATCAATAACTGCAACTATTGCCGCAAAGAAAATAAAGAGAGTTATGGCAATAAATCCAATAAAAACTCCTAACGTTAGCTTAATTTTCATTTAGTACTTGATTACTTTGAACATTTCGCACAGTCTACGTCCTTTAAAAAAATTTGGGTAAAAAAATGAAATACGATTTATGTTGTTTAGGTAGCGCCTTAGTCGATATAACTTTTCAGATCGATGATGAATTTACAGCTAAGAATGAAGAGAGAGGTATATCTAAGGGAGCTATGACACTTATCGAAAAAGAAGATCAGAATAATCTAATAATAGAATTACAAGATCTAGAAAAATCATCTGAGAAAGCCTGTGGCGGCTCTGGTACTAATTCAGTAGTAGCAGCATCACTTTTTGGATCTAGTTGTTATATGTCTTGTATTGTTACAGATGATGAAAATGGAAGATTTTTTCTCGATGATTTGTCTGTTAATGGAGTTGAACACGCCTCCAATCTGTTCGAATCTGATATGCCATCTGGACAATGCCTTGTTATGATCTCTGAAGATGCTGAGAGAACTATGTGCACTAATCTTGGTGTAAATTCGGACTTCTCCCCTGAAAATGTTGACGAGGATATCATTAAGAACTCAGATTTTCTTTTATTAGAGGGTTATTTGGTGGCTTCCCCACACGGATATAACTCATTTAAAAAGGCTATCAATTTGGCTAAAGAGCATGACACAAATGTAGCCATCACATTATCTGATGCTTTTATAGTTAATTCATTTGAAAAGGAATTAAAGGAACTAATGAGCATAAAATGTGATCTGATCTTTTGTAATGAAGTTGAAGCGATTGAATTTAGTGGTTCTAAAAATTTAGAGGAAATATTTAACTACTTTAAAGATTTCAGTCAAAATCTAGTTATTACAAAAGGCCCAGATGGATGTGTGGGGTATGAGACAGGTAAAGAGTTCAATATACCTGGAATAAAAGTCAAAGCGATTGACACTAATGGAGCTGGAGATATGTTTGCAGGAGCGGTTATGAACTCAATCAGTGAGGGCAAAAGCTTAGAAGAGTCAGCTTTGTTTGGCTGCTTCGCTGCATCTAAAACAGTGCAAAGTTCAGGCCCTAGATTAACAAAAAACGAATATCGAGAAATTAAAGAAACTTTTTCTAGCTATTGAAAAATTATTCTGCTAAATTGCTGCGCCTTCAAGGTTAAACAAAAAGAAAATTTCACAAAAATGCCTGCAAAAAAGACAAATAAAAAAACAACAAACAAAAAATCTCCAGTCAAAAAAGTAGCTTCTAAAAAAACTGTTTCAAAAAAAAGTGAAGCTAAAAAAGTAACTACAAAAAAAGCTAGTGCTAAGAAAGTTACTGCTAAAAAAGTAGCTTCAAAAAAAGCAGCGCCAAAAAAAGCAAAAAAGGTAGTTCGATACGAAGAATCACAATTTCTTGCATCTATAAAGCCATATGCTCTTAAGAAGAATGAAAAGTATATGAATGCTAAACAAAAACAGCATTTTCAAGACATATTGTCTAGCTGGAGAGAACAGCTTCAAATCGAACAAGACCGAACAGCTGATAAGATTCAGAAAAATGTCAGTCATTTCCCTGATGAGTCAGACAGGGCTACTCACGAAGAAGAATTCACACTTGAGTTGAGAACAAGAGAAAGAGAAAGAAAACTTTTATCAAAAATTAACGAATCTATTGATGACCTTAAATCAGATGACTATGGATACTGCGCTTCATGTGGGATAGAAATTGGCATTAGAAGACTAGAAGCTAGACCTACTGCAACTAGATGCATAGACTGTAAAACCATAGAAGAAATTCATGAAAGGCAACAATATGGTTAAAGTGTTTTGTCATTAGACAAACTGAGAACAAATCCAGAGATCATCAAGGCCTCTGTTCACCATATAAAATCTGAAAATATAGATCAAGAAGCCAAATCTGTCATAGATCAACTAAATAGGGCTGGCTTTGATGCATATATTGTAGGTGGATTCGTAAGAGATTCTATTCTGGGCCTAAAACCAAAAGATTGTGACGTAGTTACCAATGCCAAGCCAGAAGAAATAAAGACAGCGGTAAAGAGAACAAGGATAATCGGCAGAAGGTTCAAAATAGTTCACGCAAGAACCGGAAGAAAAATAACTGAAATTTCTACATTCAGATCTTCAAGTAAGAAAAATATAAAAAAATCTCAAAAAGGTATTTTGCTGAGAGACAATAACTTCGGAAATATAGAAGATGATGCTTTTAGACGGGATTTTACAATCAACTCGTTGTACTTGGATACGAAAAATATGGAAGTCATAGACTTCGTCGGCGGTTATGAGGATCTTCAGAATAAAGTACTTAGATCAATTGGTGAAAGCCATGAAAGGTTTAGAGAGGACCCTGTAAGAATTCTAAGAGCTATCAGGTTTAAATCTAAATTAGATCTCTCGTTGGAGAGTAATCTAGAAAAAAATGTATCTAGGTTGTCGCATTTACTTAAAGAAATTTCTTCTGGAAGAAAATATGAAGAAACACTAAAAATGTTACTCAGTGGAAACTCTCAATCCATTATGTCCGAGATGCAAAGATACAACGTAACTGAATACCTACTTCCTGTGACACAAGGTTACCTAAATTCTAAAAAGGATAGAAGGTTCATATTTAATGCTCTAAAAAATACTGATAAAAGATTTCAACAAAATAAGACTCTTACGCCATCATTTCTTTTCTCTGTGCTACTTTGGCCTGCCCTGATCAATAAAACTGGAGATTTGAATTCTAAAAAGGTAAAAATTTCTAAAATCTCAAGAAATGCCAATCTAATTCTTAAACATCATAATGAATTTTGCTTCATCCCAAATAGAATTCAGAAATCTATCAAAGAAACTTGGGAAATGCAGATAATGCTATTGAAGATTCCCGAAAAATACAAAATTACTCTCAAACACCCTAGATTCAGAGCAGCATATGACTTCCTCTTACTCAGAGAAAAATCAGGTGAGAATCTTGGTGGAGCTGGAGCATGGTGGACAAAAAAGATCAGCAGCTAAATTTAGTTTAATCTTGTAAAGTTAGAGAACTTTTTTATACATAAGTTAAGATACGTTTTTAAACTTTTTATATATGTAAGTGGATCCAATAGATATAAAAGAATTCGATAAATTACCAAAATTTATAGCAGTAGAAGGCCCGATAGGAGCTGGCAAGACTACTTTGACTAAACTTTTAGCAGATTCTTTAAACTACGAAACATTTTTGGAAAAACCCTCTGAAAATCCTTTTTTACCTGACTTTTATATAAATCCTTCACAGGCAGCTCTTGCAACTCAGCTGTTCTTTTTATTTCAAAGGGTGAAACAAATTCAAGAACTTAAGCAGGGTGATATATTTTTAAGTAATCGAGTATCTGATTATCTTCTTGATAAAGACAAGCTCTTTGCTAAGGCAACATTATCCTCAGAAGAGCTTAAATTATATGAACAAATTTACCAATATCTTGCTATAGACTTACCAACTCCTGACTTAGTTATCTATCTCCAGGCTGAAACTAGAACGCTATATGAGCGTGTAATGCATAGAGGTATTGAAATGGAAAAAACAATTAGTTTTGAGTACTTAGATCTGCTTAATGAAACTTATAAAGAATTTTTCTTTGATTACGAAAGGTCGCCTGTTCTTATAGTGAATTCAGATTATTTAGATTTGCAAACAAATCAGAGTGACTACAATCTCCTTCTTAAAAAATTACTCGATTATTTTAATAAACCAGAAGGTTCAAAGATGTACTTCAATCCTTCTCCGACATTAATATAAAGAATATGACAAAAGATAAAATATATAACCCATCTAAAAGCATTATTGATAATTCAAATATAAATGAATCTGAATTTCAGGCTATGTATGAAAAGTCGATAGAGAGTCCAGATGACTTTTGGGCCTCTCAGGCTCAATCTTATCTAGATTGGGATACAAAATGGACGGAAGTAAAAAAAACAAATATCAATAACGGAGAGGTTTCCTGGTTCTCAGGAGGAAAATTAAACGCTTCTGTTAACTGCATAGATAGGCACTTGCCTGCAAACAAAAATAAAATAGCTTTTATCTGGGAAGGAGATAACCCGGCAGAATCAAAAAATATAACCTATCAAGAATTGCACGATGAAGTTTGTAAATTCTCTAATGTACTTAAATTAAGAGGAGTAAAAAAGGGAGACAGGGTTTGCATATATATGCCCATGATCCCAGAAGCAACTTATGCAATGCTCGCCTGCGCAAGAATAGGTGCAATACATTCCGTTGTTTTTGGAGGTTTTTCACCTGAATCTTTAAAAGATAGAATCCTCGACTCAGACTGTCAAACTGTAATAACAGCCGATGAAGGTTTAAGAGGAGGAAAGGTTGTTCCTCTGAAACAAAATGTCGATGAAGCCTTGAAAGGATGTCCCAATGTTCATACTGTTTTAGTGGTTACAAGAACAAATGCTGAAATTTCTTGGAACCAAGATTGCGATGTTAGATACGAAGAAATTTCTAAAAATGTTTCAGATGAATGTGATCCAGAGGTTATGGATGCGGAGGATCCCCTTTTCATTCTTTATACATCTGGTTCAACAGGCAAGCCAAAAGGTGTGTTGCATACAACGGCAGGATATCTGCTTCAAACTGCGATATCCCATAAGTTAGTATTTGACTACAAAGAAGATGAAATTTACTGGTGCACAGCCGATGTAGGTTGGGTCACTGGCCACTCGTATATCGTTTATGGACCGCTAGCTAATTGTGCTACTTCTGTAATTTTTGAGGGCATTCCTACTTATCCATCTCCTTCAAGATTTTGGGAAGTAATTGACAAACATAAAGTAAATATTTTTTACACAGCACCAACGGCCTTAAGGGCATTGATGGCACAAGGAGATGACTTTGTAGAGTCTTCATCTAGAAAATCTTTAAGAGTGCTTGGAACAGTTGGTGAGCCTATTAATCCCGAAGCATGGGAATGGTACTTTAAAGTAGTAGGAGATTCTTCTTGTCCAATAGTCGATACATGGTGGCAAACCGAAACTGGGGCAATGATGATTACTCCCATTGCTGGATTCACCCCGATGAAGCCTGGAAGTGCCACTAAGCCATTTTTAGGAATTGAACCTGCGTTGCTTGATGAAAATGGAAAAGAAATTATTGGAGAAGGATCGGGAAATCTTGTGATTAAATCTAGTTGGCCCTCACAAATAAGAACTGTTTATGGAGATCATCAAAGGTGTATCGATACTTATTACTCTCTATATCCTGGCTATTACACAACAGGAGATGGAGCCAGAAGAGATGCAGATGGATATTATTGGATCACAGGTAGAGTAGATGATGTATTAAATGTATCTGGCCATAGACTCGGGACAGCAGAAGTAGAAAGTGCTTTGGTTTTACATCAACAGGTAGCAGAAGCAGCGGTAGTCGGTTATGAACATGAAATTAAAGGACAAGGTATCTATTGTTATGTAACACTCATGTCAGAAACATCTCCGAGTGAAGATCTAAAAGCTGACCTAGTCCAACTTGTATCAAAAGAAATAGGACCAATTGCCAAACCTGATATTATTCAATGGGCACCTGGATTGCCAAAAACAAGATCGGGTAAAATCATGAGAAGGATACTTAGAAAGATAGCCACTAATGAAATTGATAACTTGGGTGATACTACTACTCTGGCAGATCCTTCTGTAGTAGAAGAGCTAATAATAAATAGAGAAAATAAATAATGTCATTAATAGATTTACTAAATAAAAAAAGTATTCTTCCACTTGAATCAGAAGCTTTAAGTGGAAGAGATGAAGAGGTAGAGGTCCCGGAAGAACACTTTGTAAAAGGTACTCCATTAAAAGGTCCATTCCCTGAAAACCTAAAGCAAGCTGTTTTTGGCATGGGTTGTTTTTGGGGTGTTGAAAGGAGGTTTTGGGAGTTAGAGGGTGTATATTCGACCTCAGCAGGATACGCAGGAGGATTTACGAAGAATCCATCCTACAAAGAAGTATGTACTGGTTTTACAGGTCATAATGAAGTGGTTTTAGTAGTATACGATCCCGACACTATCAGTTATGAATCTCTATTGAAGACCTTTTGGGAAGATCATGATCCCACACAAGGAATGAGGCAAGGAAATGATATTGGCACACAATACAGGTCAGGTATTTATTACAGTACAGAAGAGGAAAAAGAAATCATCAATGAAACTAAAGCACAATATCAGGCTCAATTGAATAAGCACGGACTGGGAAATATAACTACTGAAGTTAAAAAATCGGAAAGGTTTTATTATGCCGAACATTATCACCAACAATACTTGGCTAAAAATCCTGACGGTTACTGTGCCCTTGCAGGTACGGGTGTAAAAATTAACTAACTTCCCTGATAGATATATTCATCACCAGATCGCACTATTACTTGATCTTCTTCGAGTTTAATTAAGTGCGCTAGTAGTGATGCTTTGGCAATGGGAAATAATGAAGAGTCAACATCGTCATAAACCTTTTCAACCAAGGTATCTGGCGTTCCTCTGGTAACTTTCTTTAAAGCTTCAAAAACTTTCTTTTCTCTTTCGAGTCTATGATTAATAATCCAATCAGCAACTTGGTGTGGGCTTTCTAAGACCTCGCCATGGCCAGGCGCAATCTTTTCAATCTCGTAGTTTTTTAGTTTTTCTAAAGATTCAATATACTGTTTCATATTTCCATCTGGAGGACCTATAACTACAGTAGATCCGTTCATGATGTGATCACCAGTAAAAATGAACTTTTCTTCTCTAAGAATAAAGCATAAGTGATTTGAAGCATGTCCTGGTGTATGCACCACTTCAAGAGTGTATTCTTCCTCTTCGAATAGTTCTTCATCTTCTAAGATTCTTTCAGGGTTAAATGAAGTATCTTGGTTCTTTGAGGTATTGGTAAGCATACCGTAAGCAGGTATATCTAATTCTTTTTTGAGTAACCTTACTCCTGGCGAATGATCAGGATGAGTATGAGTTACCAATATCTGTTTTATATTTTTCGATGCAGATAAGATTGCTTCAATGTGTTGTTCCATTGCTGGCCCGGGATCAATAACAGTTACTTCTTCATGACCTACTAAATATGTATTTGTTCCTGGACCTGTAAAAACACTTCCGTTACCAGCTGTGATTCTTCTTATTAGCGGAGAAATTTGAACTACTTGCTCAGGTTGCATCAATGGTCCTCATATCCTTCATCGCCAGGTAAAAGACCGACCATTTTTCCATTCTCCATAAAGAATTTGGGTTCAATTGTAGGAATTGTTGAAGGGTCAATCGATGATTTATCTTTAAGCAATTCCTCTACATTAGAATATCCACAAATACTTTCTAAATTTTTTATAGTAGGCATTATCAACAATAATTTTCCTTCCTTTTGTTGCTGCAGAGCATCTTCTGGTTTAATCCATAGGCTGTTTACGCTCTCGGAGCCATCATGAAGTCCTTCTTGTCCGCTAGGGGAAATAGCAACGAAGAAACGGGTTGTATATCTTCTTTTCTCTATCTTGGGTGTAATCCAATGAGCTAAGTAGGCTAGTCTTTCAGTTGCTAGGGTTAAGTTTTCCTCCTCACACATTTTTTCTAAAACTGCTTCTCCTGCATTAAGTCTATTTCTGTAATCTACGAACCTTTCTCGTTCTTCCGAGTTCGAAGGATCAAATGCAGATCCATCTTTACGATAGGCTATTAAAATTCCAGCTTCTTCAAAACATTCTCGTATACAAGCAACCCAATAAGCTAAACCACCCTTTTCCTCTCCAAGGATATTTGACAACTCACTATCAGATGCACCTGTTGTTATTGCCTCCATATGATCCAGTCCATCTTCAGGATCAACTTTGCCTCCCGGGAATACAAAAGCGCCACCAAAATTCGCTTTAGATGCTCTTTCTACTAAGAAGACTTCAACTCCTTCTTCTTGTGAATCTCTAACCAATAAAACTGTTGCTGCAGGTTGAGGGACAGTAGGTTCAGCATCAGGATCTGCCATTTGGGTATTTGCGCCTTGCAATGGATTTTTCATAAATCGTCCTTATTTTTTACAGATTATAATAGACTAGCGTCCTCAAAAACTTAATTAACTATAAATTTATTTCAAAGGAATGTCTAAATGATAGATTCACATCCGGATTGGTTCAAAGAAGCTTTAGCTGTTAACAAAGAACAAAGAAATATATTGGTAGAAGGAAATTCTATACATTACCAAAAATGGGGAGATGATTCTAAGCCTGGAATGGTTTTAGTTCATGGAAGTGGCAGTCATTCACATTGGTGGGATTTCATAGCACCTCTTTTATTAGAAGAATTCCAAGTCAGTGCAATAGATCTATCGGGTATGGGAGATAGCGGGCATAGAGAAGATTATTCACCTGAGCTCTATGGCAAAGAGATCCTGGCAGTTGCAGAGGATAGTGGTTTTTTTAACAACGGAAATCCGATTATTTGCGGTCATAGCATGGGAGGTTTCATGAGTGCAACTGCGGGTTATATTTCTGATAAGAAAATTGCAGGGGTTATTATGGTTGACTCTCCAATAAGACCTCCAACTTATGACTACTCGACACATGTAAGAAGCGGTCCAATAAGAAGAATCAAAACATATCCTGATAGGGATAGTATCTTAGAAAGATTTAGACTAACACCAGAGCAAGAGTGTGAGAACGATTATCTAGTGAAGTACATAGCGGAATGGTCGATAAAAGAGGCGAATAACGGGTTTCAATGGAAGTTTGACGATACAATTTTTGATAAGCTTGGTTTTTCACATATGCTTAGAAATATTGCCTTTGAGTTAGAATGTGATTTGGGAATAATTTACGGAACAGAAAGCAATATGATGAGCGAAGAGATCCTTAATTTTATTGCAGAGAATGTACCTTCAGGAACACCCATGATTCCTATTGAAAAAGCAGCGCATCATGTTTTATTGGATCAGCCACTAGAATTAGCTAAAGCCATTAGGGAAATTGCAATCAATTGGATTTGAATAAGTGATAAAGACCGTTTTACTTCTTATATTTCTTTACTTCTCATTTTCAATTCACAGGTCGCTCCATAAGGAGGAGATAGATTATGGATGCACATCCATTAGCGTGTTGATGTTTGTAGACGTAGTTTTGCTTCTTTTAATTTACTACACCTTCTTTGACTGATTTACTTTCTAGGCGGTAATCCTTTAATTAGACTAAGAGATCTTAATGGGGCCCCTTCTCTTCTAAACTCAGATAATTCTTGGTATTCAGGGTCGTTATACCAAGCATCAGCAGCTGCTTCTGAAGGAAAAGAGAATATGATTACCCTACCTCCAGCTAAAGGTTCTGGGCCCTCTATATGCCTGAAGCTATCATCAAAAGTTAAAAATTCTCCACCGTGTTTTTTTAACATCGGAAAGAAGCCCTTTTCATATTTCAAGTAAGTATCTTTATCTTTGATATCCAGATTTACCACCATGTAAACTTTTACATCATCCATATTTAAACCTTTAAGCTTTTACTGATTGAAGGCGTCCATCAATAATTTCTTCTGCCTCAGAAACAAGTCTCGAAACCATTTCCTTGCAAGTCGGTACATCTTTAACTCTTGCAACAGAAATTCCTGCAGACCAGATACCATGCTCTAAATCTCCTTCTTCAAAAACCACTCTACCTCTCTGACCGGCTACCAGGTCTTTTACATCTTCAAAGGTTGCAGTGCCTGTTGATTCAATTTCAACTACTTGATCAGAAACTGAATTTTTAAATACTCTCGCTGTATTATGCATTGTTCTAAACATAAGGTTAGTTGAAAGCTCATCAGCTTCTGTCATCTTTTCTTTTACATTTTGATGAATCCCAGCTTCTTGCGTTGCCATAAATCGAGTGCCCATTACTATCGCTTCACCTCCAAGAGCGAGTGCTGCAACCATACTTTTCGCATCACTAAAGCCTCCACAACCGGCTACAGGGACATCGAGGGCTTCTGCAGCTTGAGGTAATAAAACCAAAGATGGGATATCGTCCTCACCGGGATGCCCCGCACATTCAAATCCATCTATCGTTATTGCGCTCACTCCAACCGACTGTGCTTTAAGGGCATGTCTCACAGAAGTACATTTATGAATAACTTTTACATCATATTCTTTAAAAAGCTCCATGAATGGCTCTGGACTTCTTCCGGCAGTTTCTACTATTTTTACACCAGACCCAACAATTGCTTGTGCGTATTCTTCATAAGGTGGAGGGTTTATTGTTGGTAGAACAGTTAAGTTCACACCAAAAGGCTTATCTGTCATCTCTCTTGTTCTTTCTATCTCTTTAGCTAAGTCTTCAGGCGTTGGTTGAGTTAGAGCGGTTAAAATACCCAGAGCTCCAGCATTTGATACAGCCGAAACAAGTTCAGCGTATCCTACCCACTGCATTCCTCCTTGTATCACAGGATGTTCTATTCCAAATAATTCAGTAATTCTTGTTTTTAGCATCTACTCCTCTCCCCGATTTAATTCAATTTATTTAAGTTTGAATGAAAGATAGTAAGATACTTCAGTTAAATTAAGAAGAAATACTTTATGACTGAAAAATTAAACCTCTTTATAGAAGGACAATTTATAAAAAGTGATACAAAAGAGTGGATTGAAGTTTTAGATCCTGCCACTCAAGAAGTGCTTTGTGAGGCTCCTTGTGCAACAGACGAGGAAGTTCAAAGAGCTATTAAATCTGCCAAAGAAGCTTTTCTTTCTTGGAAAGAAACACCTCCACCTGAAAGGTCTAGAGTAATGATGAAATATCAGGAACTTCTCAAAAAGAATCAGGATGAAATTGCAAGAATACTTAGCAAAGAAAACGGAAAAACTTTTGAAGATGCTAAAGGTGATGTTTGGAGAGGCATAGAGGTTGTAGAACAAGCTGCAAATATTACTCCCCTGCTGATGGGAGAAACTGTAGAAAATGTCGCTAGAGAAATCGACTCTTACAGCTACATCCAATCTCTTGGAGTCTGTTTGGGTATAACCCCATTTAACTTTCCTGCCATGATCCCTTTATGGATGTTTCCGATGGCAATAGCTTGCGGTAATACATTTATATTAAAACCTTCTGAACAAGATCCAATGACTGCCAATAAACTTGCAGAGCTATTTTTAGAGGCGGGAGCACCTCCAAATATCCTACAAGTAATACATGGCAATAAAAGCCAAGTAGATGTTCTTATAAAGCATCCTGACATAAAAGCTATATCCTTTGTAGGATCGGTCCCAGTTGGACAATATATTTATAAAACAGGAACAGAACATCTTAAAAGGGTGCAATCGTTTGCTGGAGCTAAAAACCATATGGTAGTTATGCCAGATGCCAATAAAAATAAAACAATTGATAGCTTGGTTGGGTCTTCGGTTGGGGCCGCTGGTCAAAGATGTATGGCCATAAGTGTAGCCGTTTTCGTAGGCTCTTCTAAAGATTGGATAGAAGATCTTAAAAATGAAATGGAAATAGTTAAACCCGGTCCTTGGGACTCGGAAGATTCTGGGTTTGGTCCTGTTATTAGCTCTCAAGCTAAACAAAGAATTATTGATTTAATCTCTACAGGCAAGAAAGAAGCAAAATGCCTGATAGATGGGAGTAATTGTGAAGTGGAAGGATTTCCCAATGGCAATTGGGTTGGAACTACCCTGTTTTCTGAAGTTAAAACAGAATCTGAGATATATAAAACTGAAATATTTGGACCTGTTTTATTGTGCATAGAAGTTGATACCCTTGAAGAAGCTATAAAGCTAATTAATGCCAATCCTTATGGTAATGGAACATCTATATTCACAGCATCAGGAAGATCTGCTAGAAAATTTAGACACGAAATTGAGGTAGGTCAGGTTGGGATAAACGTGCCGATTCCAGTTCCATTGCCTTTTTTCTCTTTTACAGGATGGAAGCAGTCTTTTTACGGTGATCTTCATGCTTACGGAAAACAGGCAGTTAGATTTTATACTGAAACAAAGACTGTAACTGAAAGATGGTTTGAAGATGATGAAGAAAGAACGAAAAACTTGACCATCAATTTGGAGTGATAGATGGATTTTGATTTAAATTCTGACCAGAAAAATTATAGAGACTTAGCAAAGAACTTTGCTGATAAAGAACTTAAACCTTTTGCTGCTGAATGGGATAAAGAGTCTTTTTTTCCAAAAGAAACTTTGACTAAAGCAGGAGAGCTTGGTTTTTTATCGCTTTACGTAGATACAAGTTTGGGTGGAATGGGTCTCGGCAGACTCGATGCTTCAATAGTTTTTGAGCAGCTTGCCCAAGGATGCACCAGTACAACAGCTTTTATGACAATCCATAATATGGCAATTTGGATGGTCAGTAAGTTTGCTTCAGAAGAATTAAAAGAAGAATGGTTTCCTCAACTTAGCACAGGTGCAAAACTAGCCTCTTATTGTCTTACCGAGCCTGGATCTGGTTCTGATGCAGCATCCTTGAAAACTACTGCCAAAAAGGATGGAGATAATTTTATTTTAAATGGTTCGAAAGCATTCATATCAGGATCGGGTGCTACAGACTGTCTTATACTTATGGCCAGAACAGGAGATGCTGGAGCGAAAGGTATTTCATGTTTTCTTATACCTGCTGACTCACCGGGTATAGAGTATGGAAAAAATGAGCCAAAGATGGGTTGGAAGAATCAACCTACCAGATTGGTATCTTTAACTGACGTTAAGGTTTCAAAAAAGAATTTGATTGGCGAAGAAGGAAATGGTTTCAAAATTGCTATGCAAGGGTTAGACGGAGGGCGAATAAATATAGCCACGTGCTCAATAGGAACCGCTCAGTCTGCATTAGAGGAAGCTCAAAAATATATGAATGAGAGAGAGCAATTCGGAAAAAGGATTGCTGAATTTCAAGGTATGCAATTCAAAATAGCTGATATGGTAACTGAATTAATTGCGGCCAGGACTATGACGCGACTCGCAGCTTCAAAAATCGATAGCAATGATTCTGAAGCAACCGTTTATTCAGCTATGGCGAAGCGATTTGCTACTGATGTTGGATTTAATGTTTGCAATGAAGCTCTTCAAATATTTGGAGGTTATGGATATATTCAAGAGTATCCTCTGGAAAGACATGTAAGAGATGTAAGAGTCCATCAAATATTAGAAGGAACAAATGAAATTATGAAAATGATAATAGGACGCAGAATGATAATGGAAGACGCTGCTTCAATAATTCAATAAAAATTATGACAGATAAATTAATACTCGAAAAAATAGATAATACTGCAAAGATTACAATTAATAATCCTAGCGCAAATACTTGGGATCTAGAGAGCCTTTCTGGATTAGAAGAAATTATTGAGCTTCTAAATAAAGATGATGAAATCTTCTCGCTGGTAATTACTGGTCAGGGAGAAAAGTTCTTCTCTGCTGGAGCTGATCTTAAGGTTTTTCATGAAGGTGGGAAAGATGCTGCCAATGAAATGAGTAATGCTTTTTCAAAAGCCTTTGAGGCACTTAGTAAATTTCGAGGTGTTTCTATAGCTGCAATAAATGGTTTTGCTATGGGCGGAGGACTAGAGTGCGCATTGGCTTGTGACATCAGAGTGGCAGAAGAAAAAGCTATCTTGGCTCTACCAGAACCTAAAGTTGGCTTACTTCCTTGTGGAGGAGGAACTCAAATCCTACCGAGGTTGGTTGGAGAGGGTTGGGCTAAAAGAATTATTTTAACTGGAGAACAAATTAAACCTGACCAAGCTCTTAAAATCGGTTTAATTGAAGAAAAGGTTGAGGATGGAAAGAGCCTAGAGACTGCCATGTCTATTGCCTCTTCTGTTGCTAATCAAAGTCCCAGTAGTATTTCACAATGTAAGGATTTAATTCATAAGGCTCGTCTATCTAATGAGCCTTACAAGGAAGAGCTTGGGCCATTTGTAAAGTTATTTGATACAAAAGATCAAAAGGAAGGCGTGGAAGCTTTTTTAGATAAGCGAAAACCAAATTGGCAAAATGCCTAATGATCAATTAATAGTAAAGATATTAAAGTGTCAGAATGATACTGAGATTGGGCATATAACTCTTAACTCTCCAGAAACATTAAATTCGCTAACCCTAAATATGGTTAACGAAATCTCTGATCTATTAGATCAATGGGAAGTGGATACAAAAATAAAAATGGTCTTAATCAGTGGTGCGGGTGAAAAAGCATTTTGTGCTGGTGGAGATATCAGGGCCCTCTACGAATCAATGTGCTCTCCAGAAGGGCCAATTTTTGCCGAAACATTTTTTGAATTGGAATATAGACTGGATTATAAGATCCATAATTTCTCTAAACCAATAATCTCTATCTTAGATGGCATTGTCATGGGTGGTGGCGCCGGTTTGATGTTTGCTAGTACATATAAGATTGCAACAGAAAGAACAAGGTTTGCAATGCCAGAAATTGGTGTTGGCCTATTTCCTGATGTAGGTTTTACATCGGTAATAAAAGACCTACCGAAAGGTCTTGGTCTCTACATTATGCTGACAGCTTCACAACTTAATGCTTCTGATATGCGTTTCTGTAATTTAGTTGATAGTTGTTTAAGCTATACAAAAATGCAAGATTTCCTTTTGGATGTTCTTGAGTTAGCTTGGCAGGACGATGTTGATGAAAATTTAGCTTTGCTTGATTCAATATTGAAAAGAAGCTCTTATTTAAAAGAAATAGAGAACTTCCCTTCCGGTAAGGTTGAAGGTGAGTTAGAAAAAATTCAATCGATGACTAATGAAGACAACCTTATAAAAATCGTGGATAACATAATGAGTCATGCAACAGAAGATGAATGGTTTACGAGAGGAAAAGAATCTCTCATGAAAGGCAGTCCAACCTCAGCGCATTTAATCTGGCTGCAGCATTTAAATTCATCAAATCTTAGTTTAAAAGAGGTATTTAATTTTGAGCTTAACTTAGCTATACAGATTACTAGAATAGGTGACTTCAAAGAAGGTATTAGGGCTTTAATTATCGATAAGGATAATAAACCCAAATGGAAATATGATTCCATTAAAAATGTTCAACAGGCATGGATAGATAAACATACAGACTTAGCTTGGGAGATAAATCCTTTGGAGGATCTTTAAAAATGAAAAAAGTTGGTTTTATAGGTTTAGGAAATATGGGCTTACCGATGGCCAATAACATCATAAAAGCAGGCATTGAAGTAAATGCCTTCGATCTATCTGCTGATGCAATGCAAAGAGCAGAAGAATTAGGAATGACAACTAAAAATCATGCCTCGGAGGTTACAGAAAATATTGATGCACTTATTACTATGCTGCCGAACGACAAGGCTGTTGAAAATATATACTTGAAAGAGGATTTAATAGAACAAATTAGTCAAAGTACTATTGTTATTGAATCGTCTACTATAAATCCCGAAGTTTCGAAAAAGGTGTCTAAAAAAGCAACTGAGACGAATATTTCTATGTTGGATGCCCCTGTATCGGGTGGTGTTAAAGGAGCTGAGTCAGGTACTCTTACTTTTATTGTTGGAGGTGATGAAGCTGACCTTCAGAAAGCTGCCCCTCTTTTGGATATTATGGGAGATAAGACCTTTTATGCTGGTCAGGCAGGTGCGGGACAGATAGCGAAGCTTTGTAATAATATGCTATTAGCAATCCATATGTGTGGGACGGCTGAAACAATTGCAATGGGAGTTAATAATGGACTAGATCCAGCAGTTTTGTCGGAGATAATGAAGAATAGCTCTGGAGGCAACTGGTCTCTCGAAAAATATAATCCATACCCGGGAGTCATGAAAGGTGCTCCTGCAAGCAATGGCTACTCGGGTGGTTTTTTAAACTCCCTGATGCTTAAGGACCTTAACCTAGCTGAAGAATTAGCAGCTCAGTCTAAGTCTAATACTCCTATGGGGAGACTCGCTAAAGAGCTTTATGAAGAGCTAAATAATCAAGGCTTAGAAGGACTTGATTTCTCCAGCATTCAAAAAAATTACTTAGATACATAGAAATATTAAACAAATTAATTAATGTTAGTTGACTTTTAGGGTATTTACCCTAATATCTAGGGTAAATACCCTAATGAAAGATTTATCTGAAAGAACAACTGCTTTATTTACTGACTGTACCAGAGACAAATTACTCAAAAATAGTCTTCAGCTTTTTAACAGAAAAGGTTTCACTAGTGTCACGACTGCGCTTTTGGCATCATCTGCAAAAGTTCGCGAGGGAACCCTTTGGTACCACTTCAAATCAAAAAAAAGTTTAGTTGAATCTCATATTGATCTTTATAAAACAAATTTTGGTCTGAGACTAAATGCAGCAGGGAGCATTGATTTAGAAATCTTAGTTAAGCGGCTTTTTTCTCAGTATTATTTTGATTGGGATTTCAGATATCTTCTTAGAGATGATCTTGCCAATAAATTTTCTACAGATAAACCTATTTCCAAAAAATTAGATAATTTAACTCAATTGCGCTTCGATACAATTAAGCAAGATGCGCTCATTGCAAGAGATCTAGGTGTATTTGATTTCAAAGAGAATGAATTAGACGAACTTACCGAAATTATTTTTCTCGTTGCCGATAATTGGTTTGCTCTCTCGTCAAAAAAATACCCTGATAAAGATGAAAATTTTTTAATGCAAAGAGGTATGGGACTCTTAATTAAAGTTTCAGAACCTTACCTAAGCAAAGATTCCAAAATAATAATTAAAGATTTACATGGAGGTGCCCTAACATGAGTCGGTTACATTTTTTCTTGTATAAAAGATCAATATTTTTGTTTTTCTATGCCGTGCTATTTGCATTATCGGGAAATATTTCAGCAAATAAAGGGTTGGAGATTGCAAAACTTAGTGACAAGAATAACGAGGGTTATATAGATAGCTCTTCTTCCATGGTAATGCAATTAATCAATAAGAAAGGAGACATAGTTGAAAGGAAATTATCCTTTAAAAGACTTGAGGTGCCTGAAGATGGTGATAAATCAATAGCAATTTTTGAAAGTCCAAGAGATGTTAAAGGGGTTGCGATATTGTCTTATGCACATAAGGTAGATTCTGATGATCAATGGCTATATCTTCCTGCACTCAAAAGAGTTAAGAGAATAGCATCCAAAAATAAATCAGGCCCGTTCTTGGGTAGCGAATTTTCATTTGAAGATTTTTCATTCCAAGAGGTAGAGAAGTATGAGTACAAATTCATAGGGGAAGAAGCATGTTTGAATTTAACTTGTTACTTGATAGAAAGACGTCCCCTTGATCCCTACTCCGGCTATACAAAACAATTAGTTTGGATTGATAAGGATACCTACCTTGTTCAAAAAATTCATCACTATGACAGAAAGTCTTTCCATCTAAAAACACAAACATTTGAAGAATATAAACTTTATGAAGGATTCTTTTGGCAACCTCACAAAGTCATGATGATGAATCATCAAAATGGAAAAAGTTCTGTACTAAAATTTCAAGATGTAAAACTTAATAATGGATTTACCGATAAAGACTTTTCACAGAATAGCTTAAGAAGATCTAGGTAGATGTCTCAGATTAAAACGCTTCTTGTTTTCATAATTTTCTCTGCGCCTTTAATGGGAGAAGTTATTGGAGAATTTTCCTTTGATAATAGATATTTCTTTAATGAAGGGGCACAAGGACAAAAGCAAAATCACAGTTCTTTCTCTATCTCTCCAGAAATATTCTTTGAAGAAGACAAGAGGATATTTCATTTTAAGCCCAAATTGAGAAAAGATACCGAAGATCCAGAAAGAAATCTTGTTGATGTTCAAGAATTGTATTTACTAGAGATTCTAGAAGATAGAGAAATAAAATATGGAATTAGCAAAGAGTTTTGGGGTGTTACAGAGACTTCCCATAGAGTAGATATCATCAACCAAACGGATACTTCTGAAAGTTTTGATGGAGAAGATAAGCTAGGTCAGCCTATGGCAAAGATTTCTTTCGAGAGAGACTGGGGCCTATTAGATATATATGCACTTATTGGCTTTAGAGAAAGAACTTTTGTGGGACAAAATGGAAGACTGAGGTTGCCCATCGTTACCGATACAGACAATCCTTCGTACGCATCCTCTGCAAAGGCTGCAAGAATTGATTTCGCAATGAGATGGGCAAACTACTTCGATAATTTAGAGATAGCTGTTTCACACTTTTCAGGTACGTCAAGAGAACCGAGGTTTTTACCTTCGCCTAAGAAATTGAATCAAATTGCACCTCATTATGAAGTTATTGATCAATCAGGCATCGAAATGCAATATTTTCTAGGTAGCTTAGCCCTAAAAGGAGAAATTATTTCTCGTTCAGGTCAAGGAGATAGATTTTCTGCAGCTACATATGGCTTTGAATACACACAAGTAGGAATAATGGACTCGAGATTAGATCTGGGGTGGGTAGTGGAAGCCAATCATGATGATAGATTAAAGAGTTCTCCGGCTGTTTTGGGAACCAGACTAACTATGAACGATATTTCAGATACCCAAATATTATCTGGTTTTATATATGACGAAAGATCTGAAGAAATAGGATTTCTTCTGGAAGCCACCAGGAGAATGGGTGACTGTTGTCTTGTTTCTGTAGAGGGTATGTATTTTGATGATATCAATGAGGACAACAATGAGACAAAGCTATTTAGTCCTTTTAAAGAAGATGATTTTCTAAGGATGGAATTCATTTATTATTTTGGAGATTAAGGAATGAGCAAAACTTACATTGCATCATGGATTATTAAGAATCGAATAATCTGTATTTTATTCAGTGTCCTAATTTTTGTGGGACTAACTCAAGGGACCACTAAACTTACTTTTAATCCTGATATGGAAACCTTTTTTCCAGAGAGTCATCCTGCCACTGCTCTTAATTCTGAGATTGACGAAACATTTCTTCCAACAGATAACATGGTCATTGCTATCAATGGTAAAGGTGAATCTATTTTTAATAGAGATACTCTTAATCTTATCGAGAACTTGACTCAAAAGGCCTGGGAGACGCCTTTCTCAATCAGGGTGGATAGTCTTACAAATTTCTCTTATGTTAAGTCAGAAGATGATGACTTGATTGTCGAGCCATTTATCGAGAATGCTCTATATCTAGACGATAAATTCTTAAAAGAAAGAGAACAGTTAGTTGAAGATGAAGAATCTATTTATGGTTTTCTCATCTCAGAAGATAAAGAGACCACAATAATAAGCATTGTGATTGACCCTCCTCAGCCCAATAAAGAATTAAATCTTATTACAACAGTTGAATTCATTCTTAAATTTCTTGAAGAGGCTCGAGCGAATCACCCTGAACTAGATATAAGACTAACAGGTAACCCTTATCAGGAATATATAAGTCCTAAGATGGTACAAGCAGAAATGCCGGTCGTATTTCCTTTAATGCTTTTTTTGATATTTATATCTATCTTTTTCTTAGTTAGAAGCTTAGCAGCTGTTATTTCTACCTTCGCAGTGATTTTTTTGACAATAGGTTCTACCTTCGGATCGATAGGTTTAATGGGAAATGCTCTAAATCAAATGGTAATTACTTTTCCAATCCTAATAATCACACTAGCTCTAGCAGACTGTATTCACCTGTTTAGTATTTATTTCCAACAAAGGACTCAGGGCAAGACAAGTGAAGAGTCTATGAGAAGGAGTTTGGAATTGAATCTGCAGCCCCTTTTCTTAACTACAGTCACAACTTGTATTGGTTTTTTATCATTTAATATTCTTGAAGTAGAGCCACTGAGGGATTTAGGTAATGGAATATCAGTAGGAGTATTTCTTGCTTTTGTATTTACAATTTTGTTCGTGGCACCAGTGATATCCTTTCTAACGATCAAAACGCCTAATGCAACTCAAACTCAAACAAATTTTGCTAGAAAGATAGCTCAATTAAGTCTCTCTAGAGGCAAGATATTTATTTGGCTTGTCCCTGCAGTTTGTTTTCTTCTAATCTCTCTAATACCATTAAATGAGTTAGACGATAACCCTACTCAGATGTATTCAGATAGGTATACATCTTTTGGCCCTGATACATTATGGCTCGATGAAAAACTTGGAGTAACTTTTCCAGTTAGTTTTATGGCAGATTCTGAGAATGGAAGTGTATCGAATCCAGATTTCTTAAAATCCCTAGATAAATTCTCTATCTGGCTTGAAGAACAGGATGAAGTAAATCATGTCACTTCTTTGGCTAGAACTATGAAAACCCTTAATAAGAGCATGCATGGCGATGACATGTCATGGAAAGTTATTCCTGATGACCAAGAGCTTTCTTCTCAATATCTTTTCTTTTATGAAATGTCCCTCCCGATGGGATTAGATTTGAATAGCTCAATTAGTCAAGATCGGGGCTCTACAAAGATAGCAGCAACCTTAGAAGATATGTCAGGTAATGAATACTTGGCATTTAATGAAAAAGTTAATTCTTACTTGAAAGCAAATAATTTAAGTTCAATCATTTCCGAACCTGCAGGATTTAGAGTTGTTTTCTCGCACATGAATAGAGTGATAGTTAACTCATTACTATTCGGTGTGGCGATTGGACTTACTATGATTACCCTTATTATTGGATTTTTCTTTCGTTCGCGTCTTTTTGGGCTTCTTTCATCCTTTCCAAATGTATTGCCAATCGGAAGTGCATTTGGAATATGGGCAATACTCTATGGTGAGGTTAGTTTCATGGTATCGATAGGCATGGGATCAACTATAGGGATAATTGTAGATTTTACAGTTCACTTGCTTAGCAAGTATGACTTGGCAAGAAAAGAGCTTGGCAAAAGTCCTGAAGAAGCAGTCTTTTTCTCTTTTGAAGCAGTTGGATTCGCTCTGATAGTGATGACCTTTGTACTGTCTACGGGTTTCGCTGTATTGCATATGGTAAATTTCATACCTCTTCATTACTTTGCTCAATTCTCAATCATTGCTTTTATCGTTGCATTGCTTATAGATTTTTTTCTTTTTCCAAATCTACTGGTTAGATTTGATAAGAGAAAATTTGATTAGGACCTTGTTAGATAGTATCCCGTTAGCCAGCAAGGAATTAAGCTAAGAGCTGCAAAGACAAAAGCGAAGCTATAATCTCCGGCGCCTAATATATAAGGGGCTATGTTATTGCCTATGAGCATTGATATATTTCCAAAACCCATAAAAATTCCAAAGTTTGTAGCACTGGTATTTGTGGTACAAAGAGCCATCAAAATTGAAAATATAAGAACAGACCAACCCGCATCTACTGCATCAACTCCTATAATAGCCATGGAAGTCATCCAAGTTGGTGTTGATGGATCGAAAGTGCTAGCTGCTAAAAAAACCAATCCCTGTCCTGTTATGAAAAGTAATAAAAGTGAGCGCTTTTGAAAGTAAATAGTTAAAAGTCCAGCTGATAAACCTATTAATCCTCCAAGCCACATGCCAAAAGGCCTTAGATAACCAATCTCTTCTCCAGACCAGCCTAGTTCTTCAATATAAAATTCGTTATAAATAACATCAAAAATTCCATAACCTATATTCGCAAAAAGCATAAATATCATTGCTGCAAAAGCGCTCCTATTGAACATGCTTGCACTAACGCCAGCAATTAGCTCACCGAGAGTTAGTCTATTTTTATAAGATTCATTCTGCTGACCTGCTTTGTAGCCAAGTTCCTCTGAAAATAAAGGAAATATGAAGGCTGTTGACATAAGAATGATAAGTATCAAGAAACCTTCATTAACACCATAACTAAAAAATATTGAAGTGGCTAAAGCCATTCCAATACCTCTTCCCAAGGTTTTACTGCCCCACATAAAACCATTTGCATTAGCCATTTGGTCTGCATTAAGACTGTCAGCAGCAAGGGCATCTACAGAAATATCTGAGACTGCAACAAAAGCATTATGCGCAGTTAATAAACAGATGAGTAAAAAATTGACTTCTGATACCTCTATAAATACTAAAGGCATTACCGCCAACATCATCGCTACCTGGCTTATTAAAATCCAGAACCTTCTTCTTCCAAAACGATTTAAGGTAAATGAATCAATTATCGGCCCTAAGAATATTTTTAGAGTCCAAGGAATCATGGTTATAGATAACAATAACGAAATATCCTTAACTGAAGCTCCAATTGAAACCAGATAGGTTGTTAAAGCAAATAAAGTACCCCCTGACAGGCCTTGTGATAGATAGACAGCGCTTAAGCTTCCAATATGCCAAACACTTCCTTCACTTAGAAGACGAGATTTTATTAATTCCATTTAAAAAAAATTATTAATTTAAGGCAAATGATTGTTTGATAAGATCATAAGATCTTACTCTTGCGGAGAATGGTTCACAGATTGTGATAACCTTTAATTCTTCCGGATTAACCCTATCCAATAATGGTTGAAGTTTTTGCCTAACTGTTTGAGGAGCTCCGACAAAAGTTCTATTATCATTTGTACTTACCAGATCACCGTTAATGGATGCCTTGGCTTCGGCTAAGGTAGGAAATGAACCGAATATGCCCTTCTGAGAATTTTGCCTCCATGCTGCAGCGCTTAAAGAGAGCTCTTCTGCTTCTTTATCCGTATCAGCACAAATAGAGAAAACACCTACGCTAATCTTTGGCTTCTCTGAAAATATGGAGGGCTGAAAATTATCTCTATAGACTTCAGCTAGATCTATACAAGATGGGTCAATAAAATATGCCAAAGACATTGGTAAACCAAAGTGTGCAGCATACTCAGCTCCTTGCCTTGAAGAAACCAATAACCAAACCTCAGGTAGCTCCCCTAAACCTGGTGTTACGTTTACGGACTCAAAAGATTCTGTGGAAGGAATGCTTCCTTCCAAGAAAGATTTTAGATCATTCATTTTAGTCGGGAAAAATTCTGGTCCAGTTGTTTTTGAGCCGTAAGCAAGAGCCCCGGCTTGATAAGCATCACTACCAGGAGCTCTTCCAAGACCTAAGTCGATTCTATCTGGAAATAAAGATTCCAATAATCTAAAGTTTTCTGCAACTTTGTAGGGACTGTAGTGCATTAGCATCACTCCGCCAGATCCTATTCTGATTGATTCTGTCTGCGAAGCTAGGCTAGGTATTAAAATTTCAGGTGAACAGCCAGCAAAAGAAGTTGACCCATGATGTTCAGCTAACCAAAACCGAGTTAGGCCTAATGAATCACTATACTTTGCAAGTTCCCTTGTCTCTTTTATAGCTTCGTCAGCGTTTGAATTAGAGAAAATTGGAGATTGATCAACTACACTAATTTTCATGGCCCAATAGGCTTACCGTCTATTACTTGGTCTAAATATTCTGACATGCCGTATCCAACGATTCCGTTGTAAGTATATTCAGTCATTCCCTCGGTTATTCTTGTGACAAGACTTTCACCTTCAGGAGTATTTCTTCTGTTCCTTAAAGGTATCAATGACAAAACTCTTCCTTTTACTTCATATTCATCTTCATCGGTCTTTGCCCAAGCTGTAAAAGTTTTTTGAAAATGGTCATCATCATATTGAGTTTCAATCTTGCAATCTTTAATTGTTTCGTATTTTCCATCTTTCAAGACAATCCCACCTCTTCTCTCGGAATCCTCACTTTGATGAACAATACTAAACATAAAACCAATTTCATCATTAATGTTAATAGTCAACCATCTGTACCATTCAATAGCTTGCCAATATCTTGGTCCCCAACTCTTATCTCTCAAGCCAAGACCATCTATGGACCATTCTTCGCCATTAATTTTAATAGTTCCCTTACCGGCAGTATGCTGTTCATAGTGCGCTTTAGAAAAGCTCTTTTCGGGATCTCTCTCTAGGGGTTTTCCGTCTGTCCTTACTGCCTGGCCTCCAAACATAGGAGAAATACCAGTTATATTTATATCGGCTTCACACTCTACTCTAGGATTTTCTTTGAAAGCCTTACTCGGATTAAGCATATCTTTAGGATTATCTAGAAGTAATATCTTCCCTTTGTACTGAACCTTTAAAGACTTAAACGGCTCGATAACCTCAAATTTCATACCACCTGCGTCGAAAACATCGTTTGTTGTTATCTCCGGCCTTCCAAACATGAAACCTATCCTTCCATCGGGTAAATAAATGCAGCAGGTCATCTCCGCATAACCCTCATTAGGTCTATTGCCTAACCTGAACCATCCTCCCATCTGTTTGTTGTGATCAAAAACATTAAAGTACATGCTTTCGTTATAATTAGAGGCTTCATCAGGTTGATGATTAAACTCATCTTGTGGTTCTAGTTTTATTTCAATATCACTCATAAGATTTCCTTTCTTGTTCCTTTATCGCCCAGTTTACATGCTCTTTCACTATCTCTGAAGTGGAGTCTTTTCTGAGGTTTAGGGATTTCATTATTTCTTGCGAAAAGTTTGCATTACCAAGTGCAATTGCAATATTTCTTAACCAAGACTCATACCCCGCTCTCCTGATAGGTGATCCTTCAGTCTTTTGTAAAAAATCGTCTTCGCTCCATCTAAATAATTCACATAAATCTATATCATCAAGTTGATGACGAGGTAAAAAATCAAACTCATCAGTAAAATGAGTAAATTTGTTCCAAGGACAATATATTTGGCAATCATCACAGCCAAAAATTCTATTACCCATTTTTGATCTTAACTCTGGAGGTATGGTGCCTTTATATTCTATCGTCAAATAAGATATACATTTTCTAGCATCAAGTTCGTGAGGTCCTACAAAGGCACTTGTTGGGCATACATCCATGCAGGATGTACAAGTACCACAATGACTTTGTGCAACAGGATTATCAACTATTAGATCTAAATCGGTGTAGATCTCTCCAAGAAAGAAATAAGAGCCAGAGTTTTTATTCAAAAGAAGTGTGTTCTTTCCAATCCAACCCAAGCCTGCTTTTTGAGCAATTGCTTTTTCTAATACGGGGGCGCTGTCAACAAATACTCTATTTGAATTTGGAGCATGATCTTTGATCTTTCTTGCCAATTTCTTCAATCTTGATCTCATCAATTTGTGATAATCTCTTCCTCGTGCGTATCCTGAAATGAATGCCTTATCACTTCTCTCCAATAACTCCTTTCCGTTGTATTCTTCCGGGAGATAATTCATCGTCACAGAAATAATTCTTTTTGTGCCTTGAAATAATTGATCAGGGAACTCTCTCTTAGAATTATTACGGGTCAAATAAGTCATTTCACCTTGATATCCATTCTCTAACCATTTATCTAGATATCTTTGATCTTCTGAGAGATCTATGTCCGTTATGCCAACCGAACTAAAACCAAACTCTTTGGCCCAGCCCTTTATCTGATCAGATAAATTAATTTCTATATTTTTAGTGGCTAAATAATTCATTATTAAATTAGTAGAGAGTCTAACCTAGAGATATAATTTTAATAAATTAAGAGTTAGAACAAAATGAAACTATATACCGCTGGGGAAACAAGAAAAATAGATAACCTAGCAATTAAACAAAAAAATATATCTGGATATTCTCTGATGCAAATGGCTGCAGAGTTCTCTCTTGATATCATCCTAAGGGAACTTAATCCTGTTGAGGAATTAATTATTTTTTGTTCAAAAGGAAAGAATTCTGGAGATGGCTTTCTTCTAGGGGCTTACGCGAAAGAATTTGGGCTTGAAGTAACAGTGGTTATGAGTAATTCACCTAAAGATTTAAAAGGAGTAACCAGAAAGGCTTTCCATGAAATGAAGGAATCGAATGTGAAAGTAATTTCTTCAAAATCACTCAAAAATCATAGGATCTCTAAAAATGCAGTTTTGGTTGATGCATTATTAGGAACAGGCTTAAAAGGTAGCTTAAGAAAAAATATCAAAGATTCAATCTTGGTTTTAAATCAACTTGGGATGAAAATTCCAGTTGTTTCACTTGATATACCTTCTGGCGTGAATCCTGATACCGGAAATGCGCAAGATGTATATGTCTTAGCTGATATTACAACTTCTTTTGTTGCTCAAAAACGAGGTTGTTTTACTTCGCACGGAAAAAAAGCTTCAGGAGAAGTGTTTTATTCAGATTTAGATATACCCAAAAAGCTGTTTTCTGAGGTACCTTCGACTAGTTCCATTATCAATTATGAAAATTCAATGGGAAGAGTTATCTATAGAGAGGAAGATGCACATAAAGGAAACTTCGGTCATGTTGTTGTCGTAGGTGGAGATAGAGGATTTGGAGGAGCAGGAATACTTTGCTCTAAGGCGGCAGTTTATTCTGGTTCAGGCTTGACTAGCTTAGTTACAAGACCTGAGCATGTAAGTGCTAGTTTGGTTTCCTGTCCAGAGGTCATGGTTAAAGGGGTGAACTCTGGACAGGACTTAGAAGAACATCTCCTTAAACCTGACGTGATAGCTATTGGACCGGGATTAGGACAAACAGCTTGGTCAGAGCAAATGATACAAAGAGTTTTTTGGGAAGCTGAGAAAAGAGATGTTCCAGTCATTATGGATGCTGACGCACTCAATCTTCTGACTCAATTAAAACTATCCAGTAAGTTACCCAAAAATCTAATTCTTACTCCTCATCCCGGAGAAGCAGCCAGGCTTTTAAACACAAATATTTCAAACGTAGAATCCGATAGGTTTGGTTCAGCGGCTAAGTTACAAAAGAAATTTAATGCAACTGTAGTTTTGAAAGGATCTGGATCAATAGTTTGTTACAAAGGTAATGGAGGTCAAAAATGGGGTCTTTGCAATTCTGGCAATCCTGGAATGGCAACTGGAGGTATGGGCGATGTATTAACAGGTATCATTGCCGGGATATTGGCACAGGGACTAAGCCTGAAAGATGCGGCAGAGGCTGGAGTTGATTTACATTCAAAGGCCGCAGACTTAGCCTCCCTAGAGACTGGTGAGGTAGGTCTTACCCCCAGTGATGTAATATCTGAGCTTAGATCGTTACTCAGATATGACTAAAGTTATAGAAACTTCTAATGAAAATGAAACTATGGCTGCAGGAGAAGACTTAGCTATAGAAATACTTAATCTTAAATCTGATAAATCCGTAGTTGTATTTTTAGAAGGCGAGCTTGGAGCAGGAAAAACCACCTTCACCAAAGGAATGCTAAAGGGTTTTGATTACAATGAGTTAGTGAAAAGTCCGACCTACAATTTGGTAGAAATACATCAAACCAAAACTCATAGAATCTTTCATTTTGACTTATACAGGATTTCTGAACCCATAGAACTTGAAGAGATAGGTATAGATGAATATCTGAATGAACTAAAATCAGTTACCATCATTGAATGGCCTAAAAACGGTGAAGCAGTTCTCCCCTCTCCCGATTTCCATGTTCACATTTCTTACAAGGCATCAAATAGTAAAAGAGAGTTACAAATATCATGATTAAAAAATATTTAAGAGCCTTATTGTTTTTGTTTATTGTGATGGTCAATACCTCAGTATCTTCTGAAGAATCAAGAATCTTTTGCTTTGTTGGAGATGCAGGAGAAGTTAATCCCACTCAAACAATGGTAGTTAAAGCATTAGCTAATTCTGATTGTTCTTTAGTTTGGCATCTAGGGGACATTACACAACTTGGAGTGCAATCTATTGATGATCCAGAACTTCAAGATAGTTTCCTAAAACCTTTTCAACCATTTCTGGAGACAGAAATTCCTTTGTATTTAACAGTAGGTAACCATGATTACAAAGGGGATCCCAGTGTCTATCTTGAAGTTGCAAAAAATTATCCGTCTATTTTTCATCCCAGTAATTTTTATACTAAAACTTTCGGAGAATTATGTTTTTTTGCTCTAGATACGACAATTTTTGATAAGTTATATTATTTTTATAAGAGAGGTAATCAGATTAGGTGGCTAGAAGAAGAAGTGAGGAAACTCAAAGATAAATGCAATTTTTCTATAGCTGTAGCTCATCATCCATTGTACAGCTCAGGCGATAGAGACAGAGCAAATCCACAATTAGCAATATTTTTAGAGAACTATGTTTTTGGAATCTTTGATATTTATATAACCGGTCATAATCATGTTCTTGCAGACGAAGGTGATCATAAAAATACGCTGCAATTAATAAGCGCAACAGGAGCTCTGCCTGGGGGATCACCGAAAGATACAGAATCCGGTAAATTTAATATAGAAACTCCAGGATTTCTAAAAATGACTATTGAAAAAAATACAGCTAGGTATGAATTTGTTAGTGCGGAACAAAATGAAGTTCTCTGGTCCAATATTAAAGTTGGTTCAGGTTTAAGATAGACCTACTTCAATTCTATTCGATACTTCGATTGCCAAAGCTAAAGAGGATGTCAGACCTGGAGAGGCATATCCAAGAACATTCACATACTGGCTGTTGTTCATGGAGCCCGAATCAACCACAAAATCTTTTTCTCCCTGGAGTTTTGGCCTTATACCGGAGTAACCTGGAGTAAGATCTTGCTCTCGTATTCCGGGCCAATAAGATTGTACTGACTTTAGAAAAAATGATTTTTGATCTACAGAAAGACTATAGTCAATTGCATCAACTACATATGCGGAAGGTCCAAACCTAATACCCTTTCCTAGATCTATAGTTGCATGGAGACCTAAACTATTTTCGGTTGGTGTTGGATAAATAAGATTGTCTAATCGCTCTTTACCTTGATAAATATAGTATTCACCCTTTACAAATTCCTCTTTATAAATATTTTCTTCATTTATAAGATTTGCGATATGAACAGCATTTAGACCGGCTGAATTAACCAAGATCTTGGTAATCACAAGAAATTGGTTCTTAGTTTTTTTATCTTCAACGAGAATTTCATAACCTCTGATAGATTCATTTATATCTAATATCTCGTTTCCTAGAATTACGTTGCCACCTTCACTCTGAAAATCTCTACTTAGAGAATGAATAAATGAATGGCTGTCAAAGATTCCTGTTGATGGAGAGAATATTGCCTCTTTAAAAGCAAGGAATGGGTATTTTGATTCAAGGGAGCTGTCATATATTAAGTCATCAACTCCGCATGCAAGTCCGTTTTCATAAATATCATTTAGGGTTTCTGATTCTTGGTCAGTCGAAGATAAGATGTATTTACCGCAACGATTAAATTCTATCTTTCTCTCCTTCAAATAATCATATAGAAGTTCTTTGCCTTTTAAGCAAAGCTTAGATTTCAAGGAATCTTGGTCATAGTACATGCCAGCATGTATTACTTCTGAATTACGACTGGAAGTTTCCTGAGCTATCTGATTATTTCTTTCTATTAGAAATACACTTTCATATCTAGTACAGAGCTCTCTAGCAATAGCTATACCAGAGACTCCTCCGCCGATAACCAAGCAGTCAACTTCAAATTTTTCTAATTTGCTCAATATTTTTTAAAGAAATATATATTATTTACTGTTATGGTTGAGGACTCTCTCAGTATAAGTATCAAAGAGTAAAAAGTTTAGAGAAATCGAATAATTATGTCGCTAAATTATGGAATTATAGGAACCGGTATGATGGGTTGTGAGCATATACGCAATCTAAAAAAAATTTCAGAAGCAAATATCTCTGCAATTGCTGATCCTAATGAGAATTCTAGACAGTGGGGTATAGCTGCTTGTGGAGATAAATTTAAACCTCAACAATATAACGATTATAAAGAATTATTAAAACGCCCAGATATTGATGTAGTGGTAGTGGCAAGTCCAAACTTTACACATATTGATGTCATGAGAGATGTCTTTGAAACAGATAAACATGTTTTACTTGAAAAGCCCATGTGCACTAACTTAGCAGATGGACTAGAAGTACTCGAAAAGAGTAAAAAACACCAAGGTATAGTGTGGGTAGGCCTTGAGTATAGATTCATGGCTCCTATCCAATCTCTGATAAATCATTCTTGTGATGTAGGAAATATAAAGATGCTTTCAATTAGAGAACATAGATTTCCATTTTTAGAAAAGGTTGATGACTGGAATAGATTTAATAAAAATACAGGTGGCACGCTGGTTGAAAAATGCTGCCACTTTTTTGACCTAATGAATCTACTAGTCCCGAGCAAGCCGATAAAAATTTATGCTTCAGGTGGACAAGATGTCAATCATTTAAATGAAAATTACAATGGCAAAAAACCTGACATCATTGATAACTCCTTTGTAATAATCGATTACGAAGGAGGTCAAAGAGCTATGTTAGATTTATGTATGTTTGCTGAGGGAGGAAAATATGAGCAAGAAATTGTTTTGACAGGAGATAAAGGTAAATTAGAAACTAATATCCCTGGTAGCGAACTTTTACTAACCAATAGAAAAGAATACTCCTTCAAAACTTTAGAAGTTAGTCAGGACTCTAGAATAAAAGAGATTGGATTTCATCACGGTGCAAGTTATGTAGAGCATTTAGAGTTGATTAATTGCATAAAGTCAGGACATAAACCATTGGTAGATACTCAGAGTGGGTTTAATTCAATCGTACTAGGCTTAGCGGCCCAAGAATCAATTACAACTGGCGATCCTATTTATCTTGAAGAATTTTTAAAAAAATAATATGAAATATAAATCGATTAAAGAAATGCCTAAAGTTGGCTTTGGGCTTTGGAAGGTTCCAAAAAATGTAAGCTCAGATACTGTTTGTAAGGCGATAGAGATTGGATACAGGCATTTTGATTCTGCTTCAGACTATGGGAATGAGAAGGAAGTAGGTGAAGGGATAAAAAAAGCTTTAGATATGGGATTATGCAAACGAGAGGACCTTTGGATAACATCAAAATTATGGAACACTTATCATCATCCAGACCACGTTAATCTTGCACTTGAAAAAACCTTAGAAGATCTTCAACTAGATTATATTGATCTATATATGATCCATTTCCCAATTTCTCTAGAATTCGTTCCTTTCGACGAACGGTATCCTCCTGAATGGTTTAATGATCCGGATAGTAATGATCCCAAAATGATTCCTTCTAGGGTTTCACTATCTGATACATGGCATGCAATGGAATCACTCAAGCAAGGAGAAAGAACAAAATATCTAGGAGTATGTAATTACTCATCGGGCCTACTTCATGATCTCATGAATTACTGCGAGATTAAACCTGACATGCTCCAAATAGAATCGCATCCTCATCTTACGCAAGAAAAACTTATACGTTTAGCAAAAAACTATGGTCTAGAAGTTACTGCCTTTTCACCTTTAGGATCAATTTCCTATGAAGAGATAGGTGGAGCCGAAGAGACAGAATCACTTCTAAGGAATGAAACTATAAAATCAACAGCAAAGGAACTTGAAATATCACCAGCTCAATTAATACTTAGTTGGGCCTTAAATAGAGGGACATCTATTGTTGTTAAGAGTACAAATGAAAAGCGAATGAAAGAGAATCTGGACGCTTCAAAGATTAAACTTGAACAATCGGTCTTAGAGAGGATATCAGCCCTCAATATTAATAGGCGATATAACGATCCAGGAATCTTTTGTGAAGATGCCTTTAATACTTTCTTTCCAATTTATGACTAATCCAACTTTCTTACAAGTTATAGAAAATGACTTGGGTTTAAGAAATATAACTGCGACTCAAGATTGGCTCAAAGAAAATAAAAATTCTATTGAACTTAAGCTTGAAGAACATGGTGCCATTCTTTTTAAAGATCTCCCAATAGGAACCGCGGAAGACTTTGATCAATTTGTATCGACTTTCAATTACGATACTTTTACTTACGAAGAATCTCTTTCTAATGCAGTCAGAATAAATAAAACCAATAAAGTATTTACTGCCAATGAGGCTCCAAGAGAAGTGGAGATTTTCCTACATCATGAAATGGCACAAACTCCAACCTACCCTAAGAATATTTTCTTTTTTTGTAAATCTGCTTCAGAAACTGGTGGAGAAACTCCTCTATGTCGCTCTGATAAACTTTACGAAGCATTACTGAAAGCTGATAGGGCTCTTGTAGAAAGCTTTGAAAAATTTGGAGTTATATATAACTCCATAATGTCTAGCGGGGATGAATTGATATCTGGTCAAGGAAGAAGTTGGCAAAAAACTCTTGGAGTAAGCTCAAAAAATCATGCTGAAGCAAAGTTAACAGACCTGGGTTATTCTTGGAATTGGATAGAGGGTGATAACTTATCTGTAACAACAAAAACTCTCAAAGCCACAAAAGAACTTAGGGATGGAAAGAAATCCTTTTTTAATCAGGTTATTGCAGCATCTCTAGGTTGGAAGAAAAATTCAGAAAATCAAATCCCTCCTGTTAGATTTGGTAATGGTGAAGAAATAAAGCAATCATATATTGAGGTCATTGGTGAGCTAGCTCAATCATTAACCTTACTCAGATCGTGGCAGGATAATGATATCTTATTGATTGATAACTATAGGGTAATGCATGGAAGAAAACCCTTTTCAGGTATTAAAAATAGAGAGGTGTTGGTTTCCTTAACTAATTAGAACTATAAGTATTTTTTGAAGAATGACCATACTTCTTCAGAAGCATTAATATCTTCATTGCCCGACCCAAAGTAATACCAAAAGATAGGATTTTCCCACCAATTAATAGTAAAACCTGGCCATACATGCCTACCCTCAACTATTTTATACATCCATACTTCCTCATCGGAATCTTGAGACCAGTGGCGTTCAAAATAAATATCATAGTCAGAATCTTCTCCTTTTTTGGTAATCATTTTTGTAAGCTTCTCATCTAAGTTATAAGCATCAGCAAAAAAACTTATTGTTGATGGCAAATCGTAATAGGCTCCCCAGCCTCCAACATTTTCCATATCTCCATCAAATAAAGTTATTTGATCTCCAGTTCCATGTATTTCAAAAATAGGCACTGGAGATTGTGTATCACATTCATCTTTAGTCTTACTCATGAGAGATCCCGCCACGGGAGCAACCGCTCTGAATAAATCTGATGAAGTACAAGCGAGTAGATAGCTCATATCTCCTCCATTGGACATACCAGTAGCAAACCCTTGTTTTCTTTTCAGGCCATATTCTTCAGAAAGTAATATGAATAGATCTCTTATAAAAGACACATCATTAATTGTTGAATCTTTATGAAATTCATAGCCAACATTAAAGAAAGTATTACCTCCACTGTCTGTGGTTCCTTGGGGATAAATAACCATGAATCCCTCTCGATCAGCGACTGCATTCATGCCTGAATATTCCATAATCTGTTTAGCCGATCCCGTGAATCCATGAATAACAAATACAATCGGTGAATCTTCAGTAAGATTATCAGGTATATGGACAAGGAATTCTCTTTCAACCCCTTCATGGATAATGGTTCTTTCTTCAGACATCAAACAAGATGTGAAGGCGAACAACAAAGTAAAGAATAATCTAGTTAGCATTGTCTGACTCTCCTATATGAAATTTGACTAAGCTTGTTCCGGCTTTTTCGTAAAAGACTGAAGAATTATGATCAACGCCTTCAATAGACAAAAGCTTATGTTCAATTTTTAATTTTTCTAGGAAAGAATGATACTCCTCAACACTCTTATAGTTCATATCCTCCGTTCCTGACCATAACATTAATTTTGGTGTAACATTTTGAGAAGATTTGTGTTGTTCTGCTAAAGACCAAGCATCATTACCCATACCTACATAATAGATAGTCTCTTTATCATCTCGTGGATCATCTTCAAAGCCCTGGCTTTCCTTTATAAGCTTTTCAATTGTGTATGAACCGCCTCCAGCTGAAACTGTTCCGAATAGATCAGGATACTTAAACATATGACGTGTTGCTGCCCTTCCGCCTTGAGAAAATCCCTCTAAACCACGACCTTGCCTTTTAGCGATCGTTCTATAGACCTTATCTATATGAGGAATAAGTTCTTTTATAAAGACATCTTCTCCATATGAATTTAATTCATCCGAATTGTAATGGCTGAGCTCTCCACCATTAACAAATATGTAAATTGCGGGATCTATAGAGGGGTTTTTAAAAACTTCATGAACGTAGTGAGATATAAAAGCTTCTCTGGCTTCATTACCTGGCCTACCTCCATGAAGGTAATATACGGTCCTGAATCTTTTATCTGGTTGCTCCTGATAGGCATCAGGAATGTAAATATAATAACCTATAGAAGTGTTCATTAAGGTGCTCTGAAAAGAGCCTTTTTTCAGCTGACTAGGGTATATATATTTGTCATTGAGCTCATTTTCCCAGGAGAATTCTTTTGAAAACTCTTTAATAAATTCTCTGAACTCTTCCTTACTTGCTAAATTATCTCTATCGAAATCTAACAACGAGAACATTCCTTCAGACCATTCTTCTCTCTCGATAAATCCACTAGAATTTTTGTCTAGCTCCTTAAATCCAAAATAGACACCTAACTCTACACCCACAAAAGTTAAAATATTTTTAGACTGAAAAGTTAAAATCGATAAGAATAGAATTAGAAGGATCCACCTAAATTTCATTATTTTGCTACTGCATATCCCCAGTAATTGTATCCGGCTATTTTGGGTGTACTTGGAAGATACATTTCTTCCATCTCGATAATATCAAAGCCAGAATCTTGGATTAATGAAGGAATTTTTCTATTGATATTGCAACCCCCAGCAATTTTTCCCCAAATCGGATTAATTCTCTTTTGCCACTTTCTTATGTTTTCATCCGGAGCCTCACCGTGCTCACAAAATATCATCTTACCGCCATTCTTTAATACTCTTCTTATTTCACCATTGGCTCTTATCACTTCTGGGATAGTGCACATAGTGTAAGTAACCAATACTGAGTCGAAATGATCATCAGGAAGGGGAATCTCTTCAGCTCCAGATGATATAAACTTTACTTCCATCTGTTCGTCATCTGCTACTTTCCTTGCCATTTCACTTAACTCTTCAGATGGATCTAGTCCCCATAGTTCATCAATTTTTGATTTATCATAAAAGGGTAAATTCAGTCCAGATCCGATACCTACTTCTAGAACTTTTCCTTCAGCCAGAGGTACTACTTTCTTTCTCTGTCGAGCTACTGGCTTAGACCCACAAGCACAATTTAGAAATTTGGGGAGAACATATTTATCATATAGACTCATACTCTAAATCTAATACTTACCTCAATTAAAGGCAATAAATATGAATGAGAACCTAGCAAATAAAGTCTGTTTGATAACAGGAGCCACAAGTGGAATAGGCG
>Ga0208127_1000089_pt1 | contig 43791 bp, 43 predicted proteins | sample ETNtaG_6_FD_185751 | JGI IMG/M metagenome (GOLD analysis project Ga0208127, IMG submission 185751) | Marine microbial and viral communities from oxygen minimum zone, Eastern Pacific Ocean - ETNP201306SV45 (SPAdes) (version 2) | ecosystem: Environmental > Aquatic > Marine > Oceanic ... | reverse complement strand
CAATTTTCTTAGCAGATACTTCTATCAATATTAATCCAAAGTATAATGAATTAGGATACATCGGAATATTGGCTGCTGAAACAGCAAAGATGTTTGGTTTTGACCCTGTAATTGCAATGCTATCATATTCGAATTTTGGATCTTCTGAACATCCTATGGCAAAAAAAGTTGATAGAGCTGTAAAATTTCTTCGCAGAAGCTCACCAGATTTAATTGTTGATGGGCCTGTGCAATCAGATTTTGCTTTAAATAAATTAATGCTAGCTAATAAGTTTGAGTTTTCAAAACTTTCTGGTCAAAAAGTAAATGTCTTGGTATTTCCAAACCTCGATTCAGCAAATATTACTTACAAAGTAATAAAAGAACTGGATGATGCTATGTCCATCGGTCCAATAATGATGGGTATGGACAAGCCGGTACATATTTTGCAATTAAAAGCTAGTGTTGATGAAATTGTAAATATGTCAGCCATTGCTGTTGTTGATGCTCAAAACAGAAAGTAGTAACTTAGTAAAATGATTACACAGATTAAGGGAAGACTTGTAGAAAAATCTCCTACAGAATTGGTTGTTGATTGCAATGGAGTTGGATATAGTATTAATATATCTCTTAATACTTTTTCTCAATTAAACGATGAGGAGAATATTAAACTTTTTACTCATTTAATTGTTAAAGAAGATTCTCATACTTTATTTGGATTTTCAACTAAATCTGAAAGAGAGCTATTTAAATTATTAATTTCAGTTTCAGGTGTTGGAGCGAGCACAGCTAGAACAATGCTATCTTCATTGACACCTGTTGAAATTATTTCTTCTATTAATAATGAAGATGTTAATTCTGTTCAATCAATTAAAGGTATTGGTTCAAAAACTGCACAAAGAATAATTTTAGAATTAAAAGATAAAGTTCTTTCACTTGAATCAGATGATTCGCAAATTCAAATGATTAGTAAAGATGCTGATGAAGCAATTACAGCATTAGAAGTGCTAGGCTATTCTAGAAAACAAACTTCTAAAATTGTCAATCAAATCAAAACTGAAAATCATGGAATTACTGTTGAAAGCTTAATTAAAAAAGCACTTAATAAATTATAATTTATTTTGATAATTTGGTCTTCAAATATCAAAGTTCTTAAAAGAGTTCGTTTAACTCTTTTTCTTTTTTTCTGTTTTTTATATTCCTTTTCACAACAAAAAATTACACTTGATACAATTAATAATACTGTATATATAGGAGAATTTAAATTAAAACAACCTTCAAGCCTAATTTCAAAATATAAATATGATCCAAAAACAAATTTATATATATATCAATCTAAGATTGGGCAAATTGATGTTGGATTACCCCTAAAATTAAGTCCTGAAGATTATAGAAAGATTTTTAGAAAAGATTTGATTGATAAATATTTTAATGAGCAAGTTTCATTAATTGATAATGAAGATCAAGATGAAAGAAGAAATTTACTTCCAGATTTATATATTAATTCTAACTTTTTTGAATCTATTTTTGGAGGGAATGAAATTGAGTTAATTCCTCAAGGTTCTGTTGCAATTGACTTGGGCGCTAGATATAATAAAAGAGATAACCCTACAATTCCAGTAAGAAACCGAAGTAATCTCGGATTAGATTTTAATCAATTAATATCTCTTAGTTTAAGTGGAAAAATTGGAGAAAAGTTAACAATAAATTCAAATTATGATTCTCAATCAACTTTTGATTTTCAAAATCTACTAAAATTAGATTATACACCTAACGAAGATGACATAATTCAAAAAATTGAGCTTGGAAATGTAAGTATGCCAATAAGTGGTTCTTTAATTAGTGGTGCTCAAAGTTTGTTTGGATTTAAGACTCAGTTGAAATTTGGTAATACAACAATTGATGCTGTTTTATCAGAACAAAGATCTCAATCCAAAACTTTATCATCTAGTGCAGATGGATCAATGAATGAGTTTTCTTTTTCAGCTCTAGATTATGAAAGCAATAGACATTTTTATTTAGCACATTTTTTTAGGAAAAATTTTGATAAATTTTTAGAAACATATCCATATGTTAATTCACCGATACGAATTACAAGATTAGAAGTTTGGGTTACAAATAAATCTAACGAAACTGATGATGTAAGAAATATTGTTGCACTTCAAGATCTAGCTGAAACTGACCCTGAATTTACAAATACAGACAATTTAGTCTCTAATTTTTTTGTTCAAAATGATCCAGATTTAAATCCAGATAACTCTGTAAATAATTTTGACCCTAATAGAATAGGTCAAAATTTATTAAATGAAAATATTAGAGATATAACTAATGTTAATAATGGGTTTTCAACTAATCCAAATCTTTTTAATGAGGGTTCAGACTACTCTATACTTGAAAATGCAAGAAAACTGGATGAAAGCGAATATTCTTATGACGAACAACTAGGCTATATTTCACTACAACAATCACTTAATAATGATGAGGTTTTAGGTGTTTCATTTCAATATACTTTAAACGGAAAAATTTTTCAAGTAGGCGAGTTTTCGGATGATGGAATTGTGTCTGTTGATGATTCAAATAACAAAGTAGTTAGAAAGGGATTAATAGTTAAACTATTAAAAAGCAGCATTAATAATGTAAGACAACCAGTATGGAAACTTACTATGAAAAATATTTATAATCTTGGTTCATTTCAAATTTCTGAAACTGATTTTAGATTAAATATATTTTACAATAATCCATCATCGTTAAATTATATATCACCAATAGAAAACAATACCTGGCCTCAAGATTTGGAAAAAATAAGATTGTTGAATCTTTTTGAATTAGACAAACTAGACTCCAACGGAAATTTACAAAAAGGTGGAGATGGTTTTTTTGATGCAATCGATGGTATTACAATCATTAAAAATAAGGGCTTACTAGTTTTTCCAAAAGAAGAACCATTCGGGAAATTTTTATTTGAAAAATTAAGAAATAACCAAAATGAAGATTATAATGATCCGACAACTTATAATCAAAATCAGCTAAAATATGTTTATAATGAGATGTATACATTTGGAAAGACTTCGGCTGAAAAATTTATAGAAAAAAATAAATTTAATATTAGAGGAAAGTATAAAAGCACTTCTTCAAATGATGGAATTAATACTGGTGAATTTAACATTGCACAAGGTTCAATTGTTGTTTCAGCGGGAGGAAGAATTTTAAGAGAAGGAATTGATTACCTAGTAAATTATCAAAATGGAAATGTTGAAATTTTGGATGAGTCATTAAAAAACTCAAATATACCTATTGAGATATCTACTGAAAGCAATTCCTTTTATAATCAACAAAAAAGAAGATTTTCTGGTTTTAATGTTGAACACAAGTTTAGCGATAAATTTAAAATAGGAGCAACTCTTTTGAACTTAAGTGAAAGATCTATTTCTAGAAAATCAAATTATGGTGTTGAGCCTGTAAATAATACTACATTTGGTATCAATGCAGCCTATTTTTCTGAGGCCCCATTTTTAACGAGAATAGTTAACAAGTTGCCAAATGTTAATACAGATGTTATCTCAAATATATCGTTAAAAACAGAGTTTGCAGTTTTGAAATCGTCAGACCCAAGAAAATCAGGATATGACGAATCAGCTAGTGTATACATTGATGATTTTGAAGCTAGTCAAAACAAAATAGATTTAAGAGATCCTCAATCTTGGAAGTTATCAAGTATTCCAGTAGGATTTGCAGGATATGAATATGGTAATAATGATTTAAGAGCTGGTTATAATAGAGCTAGATTATCCTGGTACACTATTGACCCTATCTTTTATTCATCTAGAAGGCCAAATGATATTAGTTTAGATGAGATATCTAAAAATTCAAGCAGAAGAATATTTATTGATGAAATATTTCCTGAAATAGATTTATACCAAGGTGAATCACGAATACAATCCACATTTGACTTGACCTATTATCCAGATGAAAAGGGACCTTATAATAATAATCAGGAATTAGATTTTAAAAGTGATAATAAAAAGAATTGGTCTGGAATAACAAGAAAAATTAATAGCACCAATTTTAAAAAAACTAACGTAGAGTATATTCAATTTTGGCTTTTAGATGATTTTTCAAATAACAATTCTAGTGATTTAAAAATCGGTGAAATTTTATTTCATTTGGGGAATATTTCTGAGGATATTCTTCCAGATGGAAAAAAACAATTTGAAAATGGTTTACCTAATAATAATGAAAGTAATTTTCAATTATCTAATTGGGGTCGTACACCTACTAGTCAATCTTTAACTTATTCTTTTAGTTCAAATATCAGTGAAAGAGAATCACAAGATTTAGGCTATGATGGGCTAGATGATATTGACGAATTAGAATTTTATAATAATGGAAATTCAAGTGATCCTGCTAATGATAATTACAAGTATTATTTGGATCAAAGCGGAAATATTTTAGATCGCTATAAGTATTATAATGGGGTTCAAGGTAATTCGCCCGTAAATGCAAGTTCAAATAATAGAGGGTCTTCTAATATTCCAGATGTTGAAGATGTAAACAATGATAATACTATGAATAGAATTAACAGCTATTTTGAGTATAAAATTCCTTTGTTTAAAAATATGTCAAAAGATAATCATCCATTTGTGGCTGATGTGAGAGAAAACAATAATGTTAAACTTCCTAATGGTAATAATATAAATTCAAGGTGGATTTTATTTAAGGTTCCAATTTTTAAAGAATATTATGAAGGAAAGAGTATCAATCAATATTTTAACTCTATTAATGGTATTAATGATTTAAAGTCTATCAGTTTTATTCGACTAGCATTAAAGGATTTTGAAAACCCAACTACTTTGAGATTCGGCACCCTTGATTTAGTAAAGACAGATTGGAAGCGATTTACTCTACCATTAAATAACAACAATAATATATATCCTGAAACCAATTTTGAAATTGGTACAGTTAATATCCATGAAAATGAAAATAGACTCCCAGTAAATTATGTTTTACCACCTGGAATCGAAAGAGAAGAAGTATTTAGTAACAATTCAATAATTAGACAAAACGAACAATCTTTAACATTAAAGGTTAAAGATCTTCAACCTGCTGACTCAAGAGCAGTTTATAAAAATATAGATCTTGATTTACGTCAATATAAAAGAATGAAAATGTACATCCATGCAGAATCTTTGAATGATAGACCAAAGTTACCTGGTGATGGAGTTGAAGAAAAATTTGACGAAAGACTTGTTGCTTTTTTAAGGTTAGGCTCAGACATTAATGACAATTATTATCAAATTGAAGTTCCATTAAAGCCAACTTCATTTAATTCTAATTTTGATTCAAGATTATCTCCTGAGCAAGTTTGGAAACCAGAAAGTAATTCAATTGAATTTGATTTAGAGAAATTTTTAAAAATTAAGCTTGAAGTTATTTCACAAAAAATACAAAGTAATGAAGCAATTTATTTTGATGAAGAATTAAATGTAATTGATGAGTTTACTCAAATTAGCCAGTTGCCAGGTGAAAAAAAATATAAATTTTCTATTAGAGGAAATCCATCATTAGGTAGAGTAAAAACAGTTCTTTTGGGATTGAAAAATCCCTCAGAAAAAATTGGTAATACATTGTCTGGTGAAGTATGGTTTAATGAACTCAGAATATCTAACATTAAAAATAGTGGAGGATGGTCAGCCATTGCTAATTTGGATGCAAATTTTGCTGATTTTGCAAACATATCATTAAATGGTAGGATTTCATCTATTGGATTTGGGTCAATTGATAAATCACCTAACGAACGATCTAATGATTCATACAAGCAATTCAATTTTATTTCTAATATTAATGCTGGACAATTATTGCCTGAAGATTGGGGGATAAACATACCTGTTAGCTACACATATTCTGAGGAAATTACTAAACCGAAATATGATAGTTTTTATGATGATATTGAGTTAAACAAAGTTTTAGATTTATCTAATAATAAAGATTCAATAGTAAATCAATCTCAAATATTATCAAACTCTAAAAGTTTTAGTGTTCTAGGGCTTTCCAAGAAAAAAAATAATCAAGAAAGGAAAAGATTTTATGATATTGAAAATTTAAACTTTTCTTACACATATAGCGAAAACAATTATAAAGATTATGAACTTGAATATGCAGACAGAAAATCTGTAAGAGCTAATGCAAATTATTCATATAATTTTGAAGATTTAAGTATTTACCCATTTGAAAAATTAGTATCCAAAGAATCTAAGTATTTAAATTGGCTTAAAGAGTTCAACTTTAATCCATTGCCCTCAAATCTTTCTTTCTCAGGTAATTTTTTCAGAAGTTTATATACTCAGAAATTTAGAGAGATTAATTACTCAGGTATAAATTCTAATAGTCAAATTCCTATTCCAGAACTTTCTCAAAAGAAATTTTTATTTGATTGGCGTTTGTCATTATCTCAAAATTTAACAAAATCAATAAGAGTTAATTACAATGCATCCAATTCTAATATTGTTCCTAACATAAACGGAAACCAGTCTGATTTGAATAGCAGTGATATAGGTATCTTTGATAATTTCTTTAATATTGGAGATCCTGATTATTTTAATCAAAATTTTAGTATTAACTATAGTCTTCCTTTTAATTTAATTCCTTTTTTAAATTTTATTGACGGATCTTATAATTACAGTGGAGATTTTAATTGGCAAAGAGGCTCCGATATGCTTAATAATATTAGTTCTGAAACAGGTGAAGTGTTAGGCAGGGTTAACACAATACAAAACGCAAATACTCAGAATTTTTCTCTTAGTTTAAATTTTGATAAAATTTACAGAACAATTCCATGGCTCAATAAAAATGAGTCTATTATTCCAGATTTAATTAAAAGTTTAAAAAGAGTTAGGTTTAATTATTCTGAAAATTCAGGAAAAGTCTTACCAGGATACATTCCATCAATTGGGTTTTTAGGAACAGCAAGACCATCAATAGGATTTGTTTTTGGTAATCAGTCAGATATTAGATATGAAGCTGCCAAAAACGGATGGTTGACAGATTTTCCAAATTTTAATCAGCCATTTCAGCAAATATTTAATTCTGATTTTGATTTTAGTGGTGAATTGGAGCTGTTCAATTCAATTAGAATTGACTTGAATGCAAATAGGCGTTATTCAAATAATTTTTCAGAAAATTTTTCTGTTATAAATAATACATATTCTGCATTAAACCCAAATTATTACGGAAACTTTTCAATCTCTACCAACATGTTAAAAACATCTTTTAGTCGTAGAGATAAAAACTTTTCTAACTCATTTGAGAAAATGAAGAATAACAGATTAATAGTTGCACAAAGGCTCATTTCTCAAAAAAATTTAAATAATATTAATCTTGATTCCGAGGGTTTTCCAATTGGTTTTTCAAAAAACAGTCAAGAAGTTTTAATAAATTCATTCCTATCAGCCTATTTGGGTAAAAACCCAAACGATATTAGTTTAAATCCAATATCAAAAAGCCCAAAATTAAATTGGTCTTTACAATATGATGGTTTAAGTAAATTATTTGAAAATTTTATCTCTAGGCTATCAATTGGACATGGATATAGATCTAGTTTTACAATAAATAATTTTAGGTCTAACTTAAATTATAGTCCAAATTCTTTTGATAATTCTGGAAATTACATGAGTGAAAAACTATACTCAAATATTAATTTAGTAGAACAGTTTAACCCCTTAATCGAAGTTGATATTGAATTTAAAAATTCATTGAGACTAATCTTAGATGTCATTAAGGACAGAGCAGTTTCTTTAAGTCTTGCAAATAATTTTATTACTGAATCATGGGGAAATGAATATGTTATTGGGTTGGGTTATAGAGCTAGAAATGTAAGAATAAATTCATCTCTAGCACCTAACTCTAATTCATTTGTTGGAGATTTGAACACAAAACTTGATTTTAGTGTTAGGAAAAATATGACAGTGATTAGAAATTTAAATATTCAGGATAATAAAGTTTCCGCTGGCCAAACTCTAATTTCTGCAAAGCTCACTGCTGATTATGCTCTTACTAGAAATTTTTCAGCTATATTTTTCTATGATCATATGTTCTCTAAATATGAAATTTCTTCAGCTTTTCCACAAACGAATATAAGATCAGGATTTACTTTGAGATATAATTTTGGAAATTAATTAAGTTAGATTAAATTAGAAAAATGGAAATAAAGGAAGATTTAAAATACACCAAAGATCATGAATGGATTAAGATTGATGGTGACGTTGCAACTGTTGGTATAACTGATTTTGCGCAAGGTGAATTAGGTGATATTGTTTATGTTGAAGTTGATACATTAGACGAAACACTTTCAAAAGACGAAGTGTTTGGTACAGTTGAAGCTGTAAAAACTGTTTCTGATTTATTTTTACCTATGTCAGGAAAAATAATTGAATTTAATGAAGCACTGAATGACAATCCTGAATTAGTCAATGATTCACCATATGGTGAGGGCTGGATTATTAAAGTTGAAGTATCTGATGTAAATGAACTTGAACAATTATTAGACTCAAAATCATATTCTGAAATTACTGGATAAAATAAACTTTAGATTATTAGCAATTTTATATACTCTGTTAATTGTTATTTTATCATTAATTCCAATTCCCGAAACTATTCCAAGATTTAAGCTTTTTGAAATGGATAAGCTAATACATCTTATCCTATACTTAACTTTTATAGTGCTATGGGGCTTGTCTTTATTTAAATCAAGGTTTAGTCTTAAGTTGCTATTGTCAATATCAATTTTATTTGGATTGTTTTTAGAATTTTTACAACATATTTTACCGTTTGGTAGATATTTTGACTGGGGAGATTTTATCGCAAATTCAACAGGGGCTATTATTGGTGCAATTATTTTGCTTTTTTTAAAAAAAAAATTACTTTAGCTGACCATGACTTCTAAAAAGAATCCACAAGCTGATTTAAATAATAAGAGTTCTTTCTATTTTGCTATAGGGCTTTTTTTAGTGTTATTTATTTCTTGGAGAGCAATTGAGTATAAAAACTGGGATGATGACGGATATGGTTACATTGCTTTAGATGTTGATGCCGATGACGACGAGGAAATTCCAATTACTGAACAAATTAAAACTCCTCCACCTCCACCTCCACCTCCAGCACCTGAAATTATCGAAGTTGTTGAAGATGAGGAAGAGATTGAAGAAACTATAATTGAATCTACAGAAACTGATCAAGAAGAAATTGTAGAGGAAGTTGAAGTTGTTGAAGAGGATTTAGACCTAGATGTTCCGTTTGCAATAATTGAAGATGTTCCTCTTTATCCTGGATGTGAAAGAGTACCTAAATCACAAAGAAGAGATTGCTTTCAAAAAGAAATTCAAAAACACATAAACAAAAACTTTAGATACCCTGAGATAGCTCAAGAAATGGGTATTCAAGGTAGAGTTTTTGTTCAATTCACAATTCAAAAAGATGGATCTATATCAGGAATCAGAACTAGAGGACCTGATAAAAATTTAGAAAAAGAAGCTAATAGAATCATTAGTAAACTTCCTCGAATGACACCTGGTAAACAAAGAGGTAGACCAGTAAGAGTACCTTTTAGTATTCCTATTACATTCAAACTACAGTAAAATTACTCCTACATATTTGTAAACTGTATCGTAGTAAGTTACATTTGCATTCCATAAATAATTGAGTTGACTAATTCTGCTATTTTCTTTTCTTTAACCAAAGCTAGATTAGCTTTAAGTGTGGTTTTTTCATCTATTGCTGGATATATCCTGGCTGTTGATCAAGTTGTTCCTAGTGATCTATTGTTTTTAGTTTTAGGAGGTTATTGTATTGTTGGTGCTTCAAATTCATTTAACCAGATAATTGAGAAAGACAAAGATGTTTTGATGGATAGAACCAAAACAAGACCTCTGCCTACAAAACAAATTACTACTCAAAAAGCATTTTGGATTTCAGTTCTTTTAACACTTACTGGTTTGTTTATGCTTTATATGATAAATTATAAAACAGCATTTTTTGCTGCGGTTTCAGTTTTTTTATACACTTGTATTTACACTCCATTAAAACCAATTACACCTTTATCAGTTTTTGTTGGAGCAATCCCTGGAGCAATTCCTTTCATGTTAGGATGGGTTGCGGCAACTAATAAATTTGGTATAGAGCCTGGGACTTTGTTTATGATACAATTTTTTTGGCAGTTTCCTCATTTTTGGGCGCTTGGTTGGATGTTAGATGATGATTATAAAAAAGCAGGTTTTAATATGTTACCCACAGGAAACAGAGATAAAACTACAGCTTTACAAATCATTTTGTATATAATATGGATGATGATTGTTACAATATTTCCTGTAACTGGATTAACTGGAGATTTGTATATAAATTTTGGCTCGGCTATTGTAGTATTTATTTTAGGAATAATTATGTTGATATTAGGAATAAATCTTTACAATAAAATGGATATCAATTCTGCAAGAAAGTTATTTTATGGCAGTATTTTTTATTTGACATTAATTCAAATAGTATATATAATAGATAAATTTTTATGAGTGATTTAACTTTAAAAAAGAAAGAAGCTAAAGCAAAAAAAATGATGTTATTGTTTGCTCTTTTGAGTATTACAATGACTTTTGGTGGTCTTACTAGCGCTTATGTAGTTAGTAAAGGTAGACCTGATTGGTTGGTTGATTTTACACTACCGATTTCTTTTACATACAGTACTATTTTATTAGTAATTAGTAGTGTTACTATACATTGTGCAAAGTTATTTTTAACTAAACAAAATGGTAAATCTAAATCATTAAATTTTTTGTGGGCAACTTTTGCTTTAGGCATTGCGTTTCTGTTTTTTCAATTTAATGGTTTTAATGATTTTATAAAGCAAGGCTATTACTTTGCTGGTGCTCAAAGTAATGTGACAACTTCTTTTATTTATGTTTTAGCTTTTGTTCATATACTTCATTTAATTGCAGGATTAATTGTTTTATCAGTTTTAATTTATAAAACTTATAATAATAAGTATCAAGATTCTAACCTTGGTTTTTCACTAGGTGTAACTTTCTGGCATTTTCTTGATTTACTTTGGCTTTATTTGTTCTTATTTTTCTATTTCTTTGGATAAAAATTCATTAACTTTGTCAAAAATTTTTTGACTAAATGAGTTCAACTATTTCCTCTGCAGAAGTTCAAAATGATTGGGATGGAGGAGGAAAACCCCTAAAAGCAAGCTACGGTAAATTAATGATGTGGTTTTTCATCGTTTCTGATGCCTTAACTTTCTCTGGTTTTCTTGTTTCATACGGATTTGCAAGATTTAAACATATTGATTCATGGCCAATTGCCGATGAAGTGTTTACTCACTTTCCATTTTTACATGGAGTTGATGCGCCGATGTATTATGTGGCCCTGATGACTTTTATTCTAATTTTTTCTTCCGTAACTATGGTTCTTGCAGTTGATGCCGGACATAATAATAACAAGAATAGAGTTGCTTTTTATATGCTTTTAACCATAGTTGGTGGAGCTGTATTTGTTGGATCACAAGCATGGGAATGGGCAAATTTTATTAGAGGTGAGTACGGTGCTTTAGAAACAAAAGGAGGACAAATTATACAGTTTATTGATAGTGAAAATGACAATAAAAGGTTAGCAATAAAAGACTTTGCTGTGGTAATTCCGCAGGAAAGAGAACAACATCAAAGAAGTACAGGCTTATGGTTTAGAGATGAATCCTCATTACCTTCATTTACGCTTGAGGAAGTATCACAAGGATTTTTTGCTAATCCTAATATTGTAGTTAGATCTGAAAAGATTGATGAAAAGGGAAAGAAAATAATTCTTTCAAGGGAAGAATCAATTGAAAAAGTTTCACAAGCTGTATATGTTGTAGAAGGTGCTAATCTAATCAGAAATGAATATGGAAACAGATTGTTTGCTGACTTCTTCTTTTTTATAACTGGTTTTCATGGATTTCACGTATTCTCAGGTGTAGTTATTAATGTAATTATCTTCCTTAATGTTATTCTTGGTACGTACGAAAGGAGAGGACATTATGAAATGGTTGAGAAAGTTGGACTTTATTGGCACTTCGTTGATTTGGTTTGGGTATTTGTATTTACATTTTTCTATTTAGTATAATTTTATGGGACAACACGCACACAAGCTAGAAATTTTTAGAGGTTTAATTAAGTTTAAATCTAATGTTCAGAAGATTTGGGGGGTTCTAATTTTTCTTTCAATTGTTACTATAATTGAAGTTGCACTTGGAATTGTTAAGCCTGAAATTCTTATGACGACATTTTTAAGCATGAAGCTTATTAATTGGATTTTTGTCATACTGACAATCATCAAAGCATATTACATAACATGGGATTTTATGCACATGAGAGATGAAACCTTTGGTCTTCAAGCTTCTGTTGTTATAACCCTTATTTTTCTTATTGCATATTTAGCATTTATTCTTTTAGTTGAGGGAAATTATATTTATGATGTTATGTACGAAGGCTTTGTTAGCTGGGATTTTTAATATTTAATTTTTTTGAAAAAGTACTTAGTTCTTATTGTACTATTTGTACTGCCATTGGTTGCTTACTTGTTTTTTGCTTCTGGTATTAATAATTTTGCTAAACTTCCTGTATTAACTAATAACATAGAAGAGTTAGAGTTAATTACTAAAAAAGAGTTTAATAATAAGATTTCAATATTACTTTTTTTAGGCAATGATATTGAAAACAGAGAAGGAGATGCTCTTAATCTTAATCAAAAAATATATAAGAGATTTTATCAGTTTAAAGACTTTCAGTTTATATCGATTTCACCGTTGGGTAATGAAAATAAATCTAAATTATTGAAAGAAAAATTATCTTCAGGAACTAATACTGATATGAAAAATTGGAGCTTTATTCATCTTGATAAGGATAAGATTAATGAGTTGTTTTTAAGCTTAAACACAAATCTTGAATTAGATGAGAATTTGAGTTCACCATATGCTTATATAATTGATAAATTTTCATCTCTCAGAGGAAGAGATGATTCAGATGGCATAAAATTTGGTTATGATTCAAGATCTGTTGCTGATATTAATAACAATATGCTCGATGATGTAAAAATTATACTAGCAGAATACAGATTAGCATTAAAAAAGAATAATATTTTTAAAGAACAATAATCTTGAAGAATAAAAAATATATAGGACTTTTAGTTATAATTCTAGTTTTTGCAATTTGGTTTGTTCCAAAAATTAAAAATAGAGTTGAATCAAGTAGAGTAGTTGAATCAAATCGAACAGAAGAAATAAGTCAATCTTCAAAACTTTCATTTATTAAATTAAACGGTGAATCTCGAAAAGTGCCTGAATTTATTTTTACTAATCAAGACAACCGATTTATATCAAATGAAGATTTTTTAGGTAAAGTATATGTTGCTGAATTCTTCTTTACCTCTTGTCCATCAATTTGTATTGAAATGAATCAAAACATGAAAATTCTTGATGAAGAGTTTGCTGATCGTGATGATTTTGGTATTGCGTCATTTACTATTGATCCAATAACAGATACGCCTAAAGTTTTGAAAGAATATTCAGAAAGGTTAAATGTAAAATCCCAGAATTGGCATTTTTTAACTGGAAAAATAGATGATGTTTATGAACTGTCTAATAGCGGATTTAATATTTTTTCTGGAGTTAACCCAGCTGTTGCCGGAGGTTTTGAGCATCAAGGTTTTTTTGCTCTAATTGATAAGAACGGCTATATTCGTTCTAGAAGAGATGCTAATGGTAACCCTATAGTTTACTATTTAGGAATAACATCTTCAGGAGCTAGTGAGCAAGGTATAGATATGATTAAAGAAGATATTATAAAACTTTTGAATAATGGCTGAATCTAAGAAATATAAACCATTAGTAACTGCAGTATCTATTTTAGTTCCTGTTGTAGTTGCTATTTTATTTACTGTAAGAATACCAAATGTTGAACCCTTAAGTTTTCTTCCTCCAATTTATGCTAGTATTAATGCGCTAACTGCTGTTTTGTTACTTGCTGCATTATACTTTATAAAAAATGGCAATAGAAAAATTCATGAATTACTCATGAAAATTTGTATTGGTTTATCTCTAATGTTTTTGGTTATGTACATTGCTTATCATATGACAAGCGATCCTACACCTTTTGGTGGAGAGGGCGCAATTAAATATGTATATTATTTCATATTGATTTCTCATATTTTATTATCAATTATTGTAATTCCTCTTGTTTTAACAAGCTATACAAGAGCAATTTCATCAGAGTTTATTTCACATAAAAAAATATCAAAGATTACATTTCCTGTTTGGCTTTATGTAGCTGTAACTGGAGTTATTGTGTATCTAATGATTTCACCATATTACTTATGATAATTAATTTTTTTCAATGTTCTATGTGTAAGGCTGTTCTGGAATCTGGAGCTGATGAAAAAGTTGCTGAAAGTCTAAATGATGGAATAGTTTATTTGATGGCTATCCCATATATTTTAGTGGCTTTAATAGGGGTTTTAATTTATTTTAAATTTTTTAAAAAAACTTAATATTTTTTTTTAAGTTTGCTACTTGGTATTGCAAAGTACCATGTATTATAAAATAATTAATTATGGAAAACATAAGTTCAAAAAAAATCATTTATCAATACGGACTATACACAGGTTTAGTTAGTGTTGCTTGGGGAGTTGTTCAATTCTCTATGGGAACTCATCTAGAAAATGATATTGTTTCTCAAATATTTGGAGCAGTTATCTTGATCGCTGGTATTGTCCTTGGACAATTAGCATATAGAAAAGAAAACGGAGGTTTTGTTACATATAATCAATGTCTTAAAATTGGAGTTGGAATAGGATTAATATTAGCTATTATTAGTCTTGCTTATTGGTTTGTTCTTACAAATTTTGCAGATCCTGACACCAATTTAAAGATGATGCAGATTCAGTATGCTGAAATGGCATCCTCAAATCCAGAGATAACATCTCAATTTACAGAACAACAATATATTGAAAGTGCTCTACCTTGGTTATGGGTAACTTATCCAGCTATACTATTAATGACATTATTCTTTAGTTTAATGTTCTCACTTTGTACTGGAATAATTATTAAAAGAAAAGCTGACTAAAAATGAAATCCAATATTCGATTAAAGAATGATGCTTTAGAAGCATTAGGTAAAGACAAGTGGGGTATATCCATTGGAGGATTTTTAATTTATATAATTATCACTCAAGCAATTGGTTTAATTCCTTTCATTGGAGCTATTGCTGGATTTATTCTAACCGGCCCCTTTGTTGTTGGATTATATTTTTTCTTTTTAAAAGTTTCTCGTGGAGATCACGTTGAAATTGAAGATTTATTTGTTGCTTTTAAAAACAGAAATCAGTTTTTGGCAGCACTTGTAGCGTTTCTTTTAATAATAGCTATAATATTTCCAACTATAATGATATCCATTGTAATATGGATCTTTTTAATAATTGGAAAAGAATCCATAGAAAAAATAGTTGATACAATAAGCCATTGGTCAGATATTACAAATCCATTTGGAGGATTTAATTTTCAATCAGATTTACCATTATATGAACCAGACACCATGGCAATGGCTTCAGCTGATTTAAACTGGTTTGTAATCATATTAGGTTTTGTTTTAATTGTTATTCTTCCTATTTGTTACATAGGCCTGGGGATTTCTCAGACATTTTTCACTATTGCTAATGATGAGAATATTTCAGGACTTGATGCTTTTAAAGAAAGTTGGAGATTGATGAAAAACAAAAAGCTTAAACTTTTTCTTTTGGAATTAAGCTTTATTGGTTGGGTTATATTATCAGTACTAACTCTATTTATTGGCTTTATATTTTTAAGCCCTTACATATATACTACTTATGCTAAGTTTTTTGACAACCTAAACGAATCATCGTGAGTAAAAAATTGAAAGGAAAAAGTAATTTCATGCTATGGTTTATTGTAGGCTTTATTATGGTAATGCTTTGGTATTGGTTAAAAAAATAATTATGAAAAAAATGTGGAATATGATCTGTAATTTTTACAGATGTGAATTAAGAACTTTTAAAAGAATTTTAAAAATTAAATAATGAAAAAACTAATATTATTATTTACCCTTTTTACATTGACTTCTTGTGTTGATGTAAAACCAAATATCACTGTTGATCAGACAATTGATTTACATATTGATGGTGAAAATGTTGAAGGATTAGAAGGAGAATGGGTAATTACCACTGATGAAGATAATGATGTAATAACTATTAAAATTGAAAAGAAAGAGGAAGAAATTCAATGAGTAGTGAAAACTTCAAAATACAGCTAAGAAAAGGCTTACTAGAGTTTTGTATTCTTCAAGTTCTTTTAAAGGATAAGTTATACACTTCTGAGATAATTGAAAGACTTAATAATTCAAAAATCATTGTAGTTGAAGGGACTGTTTATCCTTTATTAAGTAGATTAAAAAATAAAGGGTACGTTGACAATGAGTGGATAGAATCTAAACAAGGTCCACCAAGAAAATATTTTTTTCTCACCAAAAAAGGTATAACATATCTAAGTGAACTAGTTTCTTCATACAAAGAAGTTAATTCATCAATTGAAAAACTAATTAAATCCAGTAAATGAAAAAAACAGTAACTGCTAATATTTCTGGAAAGGTTTTCAATATTGAAGATGATGCATATGCAGTAATGTCTAAATATTTAGAATCTGTTAGCTCATATTTTAAAACTTATGATGATAAGGATGAAATTTTGGTTGATTTTGAACAGAGAATTTCTGAAAATCTACTTTCAATACTTAGTAATTCAAATGAGGTTGTTACCAATTCTCATGTTTCTAAGATTATTGAAATAATGGGTAAACCTCAAGATTTTGATATTGATTCAAGTGAAGATTTTGACCAGGCAACTAAATACAAGCTTAAAAGAAATAATAATGATAGAATTATTGCTGGAGTTGCATCTGGATTAGCTGAATATTTTAAAATAGATCCTCTTATTACAAGAATACTACTTGTTTCTTTGGTTTTTGCTGGAGGATTTGGAATATTCTTTTATTTAGTTTGTTGGATAGCTATGCCTAAGAGCTCTATGAATGAGTCATTTAATAGAAAAAAGTTCTACAGAGATTCAGATGAAAAAATAATAGCAGGAGTGTGTAAAGGGATTGCTAATTACCTTTCAATTAATGTGATATATGTTAGAATATTGTTTCTAGCAATGATTTTTATTGGTGGTTGGGGATTAATACTGTATCTAATTTTATGGATTTTTAGCAGAAGTGCTAAAACTGTCAAACAAAAGATGGATATGTCTGGATACAAGATGGATTTAGATAACGTTAAGAAATTTTATGACGATAACGAGAAAAAAAGTAATGAAGAAAAACCCAAGGTTATAGGATTAAAGTTAGATTCATCTTTTTTGTTTTTTCCTTTTAAATTGATTGGACAGTTTTTTGACAAACTTCTTCCATTTCTTGGTCAAGTACCCAAAGTAATTTTAATGATTATTCTTTTTTATTTAGTTTCCCTGGCAGCTATTGCTTTGGTCGGATTATCAATAGTATACTTTGGATTGTATGCTAGTAATGATGAGTTGTTAAATATGATTCAATTATTACTTGTTGATTTAAAGCCACTTAGTGTTACCATGATCTACATTGAACTTATAGCTTTTATTACTTTATTGTCTTTTGGAATAATAAAGCTTTTAACAGAAAGAAGCATAAATAAGACACTTGTTATATCAACAGCAATTGTTCTTTTTTTAGTGACAATATTTAATGGCATTACGCTTGGTATCAATGAAAAACTGGATAACAATATTGAAGAAATAGTAGAATACATTGATGATCGTTACGACTTTCTATCTATAACTATTGAAATAGATTAATATGATTAAAATTAAAAATTTACATAAGTCTTATCAAATGGGTAAGAATTCTTTGCATGTACTAAAAGGTATTGATTTTGAAGTAAAGGAAGGAGAACTAGTCGCTATTATGGGCTCGTCTGGTTCTGGAAAATCAACTTTATTAAATATTGTAGGAATGCTTGATAATTATGATGAGGGATCATATGAACTTGGTAAAGTTTTGATTAAAAAAATGGATGAAACAAAAGCAGCCAAATACAGAAATAAGTTCCTTGGTTTTGTTTTTCAATCATTCAATTTAATTAATTATAAAAATGCGTTGGAAAATGTTGTTCTACCGCTTTATTATCAAGGAGTCTCCAGAAAAGAAAGAGAAGAAAAAGCACTAAAATATTTAGATGATGTTGGATTAAAGGAATGGGCTACTCATTTACCAACTGAACTTTCAGGAGGTCAGAAACAAAGAGTCGCAATTGCAAGAGCAATGGTTGGCGAACCTAAAGTATTACTTGCCGATGAGCCAACTGGAGCCTTAGATTCAAAAACATCAAAAGAAGTCATGGATTTGATTCAAAAAATTAATAAAGCTGGAAAAACCATTTTAGTTGTCACACACGAACAGGATATTGCAGAAATGTGTAGCAGAATTGTAAAGCTTAAAGATGGTGTAATTGTAGAAGATAAAAAAATTAGACAAAAGAAAGCATTATAATGTTTAACAGAGATCGTTGGTTAGAAATATTTGACACAATAAGTAAAAACAAGTTAAGAACTTCTTTAGCCGGTGTAACCGTAGCATTAGGTATATTAATTTTTGTTGTCCTATACGGCTTGGGTAATGGTCTTGAAAATACATTTGAAAAATTTTTCAAGGATGATCAATTAAATACAATTTGGATAAATCCTGGTAGAACTTCTAAGCCATATGCTGGTTTTGAATCAAATAGACGTATTGAATTTGATAATGATGATTATGCTGATATAGCTGAAAAGTTCAGTTTTTTTATTGAAGGAATGACACCAAGAATTAGTTTAACAGGTAGTAATATTTCTTACAAATTAAAATCTAATAATTTTTCAGTTAGAGGTGTCGGCCCATCACACCAAAAAAATGAAATGACAATCATGATGCAGGGCAGATATCTTAATGATGCAGATATTTTGAACAAAGAGCGTTACGTTGTAATAGGCCGTTTAGTTAAACAAGACTTATTTGGTGATGAAGACCCGATAGGAAAATTTATCAATGGAGGAGGAAGAGCATGGAAAGTAATTGGCGTATATCAAGATGATGGTGGTGATAATGAAGAAAGAATTATATATGCTCCATATACCACAATCCAGTCTATACAGAGAGGAACTGACAATGTTGGACAAATAATAATTTCCTACAAACCTGAAATCGGATTTGATGGAGCTGTGGAATTTGAAAAGCAAATAAAAAGTTACATCAAAAACAGAAAAAAAATTGATCCGACTGATCCAAGAGGTGTATTTATTAGAAGCGCTTCAAGTGATCTTAAAGAGAATGAAGATTTTTCAAGTGCATTAAAGATGATAATAACGTTTGTTGGTTTAGGAACATTGCTCGCAGGAGTTATTGGAATTTCTAATATTATGGTTTATGTAGTAAGGGAAAGAACTAAAGAATTAGGAATTAGAAAAGCAATTGGTGCTACACCAAAATCTATTGTATGGATGGTTTTACAAGAATCTATTTTTATAACAACAATTTCAGGTTATATAGGATTGTTTATAGGTGTATTGTTTTTATCATCATTGGGTAACGCATTAGAAGAGGACTTCTATATTCTTGATCCATATGTAGATTTAAATACAGGAATATTTGCAACATTTATGCTAATAGTTTTTGGTGGAATTGCAGGATTTATTCCAGCAAGAAGAGCAGCAAAAATAAAACCCATTGAAGCTTTGAATGATAAATAAAATGAATACACTATTTCAAAAAGATACTTGGCAAGAAATTTTTGGTTCCATTCAAAAAAATAGAACTAGAACTATCATTACCATGATTGGTGTTCTTTGGGGAATTTTCATTTATATTACTCTTGCAGGTGCTTCTAAGGGATTAGATAATGGATTTGAAAAAGCATTTGCATCAATTTCATCCAACAGCTTATTTATTTGGGCTCAGCAGACATCACTTCCCTATGGAGGATATAAAGCAAGAAGACAGATTAGATTAACAACAAATGATGTTGAAATAATTAAAAAGAAAGTTCCATCAATTGAATACATAGCTCCAAGAAATGTATCTGGTGTTTTTGGTGGTGCTGGTGGAAGTGTAGTAAGAGGTGCTAAAACTGGTACATATGCAATTTATGGCGATTATCCTGAATACATAAAAATTGCAGTAACAAAAGTTTTTGATGGAGGAAGATTCATTAATCAAGCTGATATGGATCAAAAAAGAAGAGTAGCTGTTATTGGAGAAAGAACCCTTCAGGAATTATTTGAAGAGGATGAAGATCCAATCGGTGAATATATCAATATTAATAATGTTTCATTTAAAGTTATTGGAGTTCATCAATTTAGACAGGGTGGTGGTTTTGGTGATGATGGAGATATATATATACCGTTTGCTACATATAAAGACTTATTTAATACAGGAAAATATGTTGGGTTTTTTATGATGTCTGCATTTCAAGATACTGATGTTGTAGAAGTTGAAAAAGAGGTTAAGCTTGTTCTTAAAGATATTCATAAAATCGATCCCAAGGATGATCAAGCACTTGGAGGATTTAATTTAGGAGAAATATTTAAAAAAACATTGAAATTTGCGGATGGGCTCACATTTCTTTCTTTAGTTGTTGGAATAGCAACAATTCTAGCAGGTGTGATAGGTATCGGTAACATATTACTAATTTCAGTAAAAGAAAGAACAAAAGAAATTGGTATTAGAAGAGCTCTGGGCGCTAGACCTAGTCAAGTAAGGACACAAATTTTAATTGAGTCTGTATTTTTAACGCTTCTTGCTGGAATAATTGGAATTATATTAGGAACATTAATTTTATTTGCCATTAATATGGCAACTCAAGATTTAACTGATTTTCCATATTCAAACCCTACCGTACCACTTGAATATATTTTTGGTGCCTTATCTATGATGATAGTTCTTGGCACTTTAATAGGTTTAATACCTGCTCAAATAGCAGTTAAAGTTAGACCCATAGAAGCATTAAGAGAAGAATAAATAAAATAATAATTAATAATATGAAATATTTAAAATACATCGGAATTGGAGCTTTAGTTTTAGGATTCATGTTTTCAATGGCCTACTATATAAAAACAAATAGTAGATCTGCAATTACTTATGAAACTGAAAAATTAAGCTATGAAACAATTGAAGATAAAATTGTGGCAACTGGGAGTGTAATTCCTGAGGACGAAGTAAATATTGTTCCACAGATTAGTGGAATAATTGATGAGATTTATGTCGAGGAAGGTGAGGAAGTTAATGAAGGTGACTTGTTAGCAAAAATTAAAGTTGTTCCAAATGAGCAAGCTCTAAATAGTGCTGAAGGTAGAGTTAAAACATCAAGAATTATATTAAATAATTCAAAAAAGGAATTTGATAGAAATAAAAAGCTGTTTGATAAAGGTGTAATTTCCGAACAAGAGTTTAATAGTATTGAACTTAGATATAATCAGGATGCACAAAATTTGGATAATGCGATTTCAGATCTTCAGATTATTAAATTGGGTTCAATTGGTGGTTCAGCTGCAACAAATACTATAGTTAGATCAACAGTAAAAGGAACGGTATTAGTTGTTCCAATCAAGGAAGGTGATCAGGTAATCGAGGCCAATACATTTAATCCAGGAACAACTATATCAACAGTTGCTGATTTAACTAAAATGATTTTTGAAGGAATGGTTGATGAGGGAGAAGTTGGCAAGCTTTCTGTTGGACTACCGCTAAAAATTTCTTTAGGAGCTATTGAAGATAAAGAATATGACGCCAAGCTAACTTTGATATCACCAAAAGGAGCTGATGTTGCTGGAGCGATTCAATTCAAAATCGAAGGTGAAGTTTATTTGGATAATGAATTTATAGTTAGAGCAGGATATAGTGCAAATGCTTCCATAATTACAGATGTTAAAGAAAATGTTTTAGCAATAAATGAAGCATTAATCCAGTATGACAATAAAACAAAAAAACCTTTTGTTGAAATTCAAATTTCAGATCAAAAATTTGAAAGAAAAGATATAGAAATTGGGATTTCAGATGGTGTTTATGCTGAAATTTTAAGTGGAGTAACTGAAAAAGATAATATTAAAGTTTGGAATAAAACAGAACCATTAAAAAGAAATACTGATGATGGTGAAAGTGCAAGACTTGATTAATATATAACTATGAAAAAAATTATTTTAATAATAATCCTTGTTTTTTCATTTAAGTCTCAATCTCAAGACTTATGGACTTTAGAGGAATGTGTTAATAGAGCACTGAACGAAAATATTTCTATTAAACAAGCAGAGTTGGATTATATGGATTCTGAGATTTCGAAAAAAACTGCTGTTGGAAATTTTTTACCAAATCTAAATATTGGAAGTTCTCATTCATGGAATGTAGGATTAAATCAAAATATTACAACTGGTTTGTTAGAAAATGTGACAACACAATTTAGTTCAATGAATCTTAGTATGAATATTGATATTTTGAATGGATTAAAGAATATAAAGCAATTGCATTTAGCAAATCTTTCTATCCTTGCCAATCAATATCAGTTAGCTGATATGAAAGAAAATATTTCACTTTTAGTTGCCAATTCTTTTTTACAGATTCTATTTAATAAAGAAATTTTAAAAGTTCAAAAATTACAGTTAGAAATTTCAAAAAATGAAGTTGAAAGAGCAAATGAACTTGTTAAAAATGGTGTAATACCTAGAGGTGACTTATTTGAGTTTGAAGCTAACTTAACAAGTGTAGAAAAATCAGTAATTGATGCTGAAAATAGTCTAAAGCTTGCAAAAATATCACTTGCTCAACTTTTACTAATTGAAGATTATGAAACTTTTGATATTGTTGATAATGAATACCAGCTTGACATTTCTAATATATTAGACAAATCTCCAAAAGAAATTTTTGCCTATGCAGTTGAAAATAAGAATGAAATTAAAATTGCTGAAACAAACCTTGAAATTGCCAAAAAATCATTGGAGCTTAATAAAAGTTTTCTTCAACCAAGATTATCTGCATTTTATTCTTTAAGCACTAGAATCGCATATAGTGATAGATTAATGGGAACAGGCGAATTGAACTATGTCCCAATTGGTATTGTAGAAAATACCAACCAACGTGTTCTTGCACCGGTTCAAGGGACTAAAATTGTTCCTCCAAAATCATTTGCTGATCAGTTTGACACGAACAAAGGTCAAAATTATGGATTAAGTTTATCCATTCCTGTTCTAAATGGGTTTTCTACTAGATCTAATGTTAATAGAAGTAAAGTAAATGTTAAAAGAAGTGAAAATTTTCTTTTTCAAAGAAAGTTAGATTTAGAGAATACAATTAATCAAGCATACAATGATGCTAGCGGATCCTTAAAAGCTTATCAAGCTTCACAAAAATCACTTGAGTCAAGAAAATTATCCTTTGAGTATGCTCAAGAAAAATTTAATTTGGGAGCTATGAACCCTTATGAGTATAGCCAAGTTAAACAAAGATTTGAATCAGCTCAGTCAGATTTAATTAGAAGTAAGTTTGATTTAATTTTTAAGCTCAAGGTGTTAGAGTTTTATTTTGGCGTACCAATTAAAATAAATTAAATGCCAATTATTTTAAATATTGAGACATCAAGCACAAATTGTTCAGTTTCTTTATCAAATAATAATAAGTTAATTGATTGCTTGGAGAAAGATTCTCCAAACTATTCTCATTCTCAAAAACTACATTCATTTATCTCTGAATTAATGGAAAAGAATAATATTTCATTTAAAGATTTAGATGCTGTTGCTGTTGGAATTGGACCTGGTTCATACACTGGACTTAGAATAGGTCTATCAGCTGCTAAAGGGATATGCTATGCTTTAGATATTCCTTTAATTTCTGTTTCATCTCTTGAAAATATGGTTTCTAATATTCAATTTGAAGGAGTAATAATTTCAACAATTGACGCTAGAAGAGATGAAGTTTATTCATGTATTTTTGATAAAGATAAAAAGGTTTTAAGAGAAGAAATACCTGAAATTATTAACTCAAAATCATATATTAATTATTCAAAAACAGATAAAGTATTAATTGTGGGAAATGGCCAAAAGAAGTGTAAGGAAATAATTGATTTCAATAATAACTTTAATTGGAATATAAATATTCAAAAGCCTTCAGCTTCAAACATGGGCGATATAGCATACAAAAAATTTGAGTTAAACGATTTTGAGGATATTGCTTATTGTGAACCTAAATATTTAAAAGAATTTAAAACGAATAATGTTTAGCCATTAATTGCTATTACATTCGAAATCTTTCCTGGCAACTCATTTTTAAGCATGGTTTCAATTCCACTTTTTAGGGTGATTGTTGAAGATGGACAACCACTACAAGCTCCTTGTAAAATAACATTCACTTCTTGAGTATTTTTATCATAAGATTGAAAAAGAATATTTCCGCCATCAGAGGCTACAGCAGGTTTAATTTGAGTTTCAATTAATTCTGAAATTTTTAAAGAAATTTCGTCAAGATTTTTTACTTCTACAGCTTTATTAGTGGACTTAGCTTTATCGACTTTAGAATCAATTAATTCATTACCATCTTTAATAAAGGAAAGAATAAATTCTCTTATCTCCATTGTATGATTTTCCCAGCTATAATCTTCTTTGATAGTAATTGATATAAAATTTAGATCAATATAAACTTCACTAATAAAATCATGATGAAATAATGCTTTTGCAATATTACAGTGCTCGGTTTCGTCTATTTTTTTAAACTCGTGAGAAACATTAACCAATCTTTTATTGCATACAAATTTCATAACTGAGGGGTTCGGAGTACTTTCCGCATAGATTGTAATAGCATTCATATTACCTGAATAAATCACTCCTCCCTTATTTAAATAATTTTCAATCTGTTCTATAACATCATCTTGAACCTCCTCCCAATTTAAAAAATCAAGCTTTTCAATAATTAGTAGATGTTTATCTAGTGTAACAGACTTAATGAAGGGAAGAAAAAATAATTGTTTTATTAATGGGAATTGATTTAAATCAGAATTTTCATCTAATTCTACTCTTTTCTCATGTATGACATTTTCAGATGATAGTACAAGAACATTCTTGTCTTCAGATTGTAAAATTTCCAATTTATAATTCATAACTAAACCATTAAAATTTCAAATTTATTATTTAATAAACTATTTAAGACATTTTTATTTCCATTTGTATAAAATAATTTTTCTGATTTTTCAGCACCAGAATTTATCAAATTGGATTTTATTAAAATTCTTTCAGTTTGAAGAGCTACTGCTTCACTGCACTCAATAATTTCAATAGATTCATTAATAATTTTTTTAATTGAATCTTTAATTAAAGGGTAATGGGTACATCCTAAAACTAACTTATCAATATCATTTTCTATCATCGGATTAAGATATTCTTTTAATAAAGAATCAATTTTAGAGCCAGAGTATATTCCTTTTTCAATTAATTCAACCAATCCTATTCCATGTTGTTCAATAATCTCAACTTTATTACCATGAATATTGGATGTTTTTTCAAATAAACTACTTCCGAGAGTTCCTTTTGTTGCTAAGACTCCAATTTTACCTGTTTTTGTATTTAATGCTGCAGGCTTAATGGCTGGTTCAATTCCAATAAAAGGTAAATCATAGTTTTCTCTCAAAAAATTTATTGAATTAGTTGTGGCTGTATTACATGCGACAACAATAAGTTTACATTTTTTATTGATTAAAAAATCAACATTTTCTTTGGATATATTTATTAATTCATCATAAGATTTTGTTCCATATGGTGAATTATTGGAGTCAGCTAAGTAAATTGTATTCTCATTTGGCAATAATCTATTTACGGATTCCCAAATTGTAATTCCACCTATTCCTGAATCAAAAAAACCTATAGAGTTATTATTCATGCAAAAAAAAACTATCTATAAAAATATAGATAGTTTAATTTAGTTAGTTAAATATTTTTAAATATTAAAATCCTAATTCCTTTTTAACATCAGCTAAAAGATCTTTACCATCAGATAAAATTAGTGCTCCACCTGGAGTTGCATCAATCACATAATCAAATCCTTGTTCTCTAGCTACTTTTTGAATTGCAGCTCTTGCTTTTTCAATTAAAGGTCTTAGTAAATCAGCTTGTTTTTGCTGGATATCTTGAGCAGCAGTTTGTTGGTATTGTTGAATGTTTTGTTCCATACCTTGAAGCTCTTTTTGTCTAGCTTGATTAGTAACTTCAGTTTGATTTTGAGCATCAGCAGAATATGTTTGCAATTTAGTTTGATATTCTTTCATAGATGCTTCAATCTCAGATTGATACGTTTTTTGTAGTTTTTCAATTTGAGCTTGGGCTTCTAATACCTCAGGCATTTCACTAATTAAAGCTTGAGAATCGATGTGAGCAACTTTACTTTGAGCAAAATTGACTGAACTAATTACTAAAAAAAGTATAGTTGTAAATAATTTTAAGTATTTCATATTATTTTTATTATCTGTTTTTTCTTGCATTTAAAATGCTATCTCTTCTTTTCTGGAGTTCTATCTTTTTTTCTTCTCTTACTTTAAGAATAGAATCTCTTCTTTTTTGTTTACTCTCATCTTCAAAATTCATTTGAAGATTATCTAATTTTTCTTGTCTTAAAATACTTTTTAAAACCAGCTCGCTAATATCGTATTTTTTTTCCGAATATAACATAATTATAGCAGAGGATTTATCGAAAATAAAATCAAATTTATTTTTGTCAGCAATTTTCTGAACAGCAGCAAGTACCTCATCCTGAATAGGTTGTATAAGAATTTTTTCTTGAACAATCCAATCTCCTTCAGGTCCAAATCTTTTTTGTTGGTAATCTTCTAATTGCTTTTTTTCAAAATCTAATTCGGCTTTAAATTCTTCGTAAATATTTGTAGTAATTAATGGCCGTTTAATTTCTAATTCTCTATACCTAATATCTAAATCGTTATTTTTTTTTTCAATTTCTCTTTTCCATTTATCCAGTTTCAAAGAGTATTCTTGATTAGCTAATTTATAATCATCAAGGTTTTCTAAAATATAATCCATGTTTATATAACCTACTCTCAAGGTTTTCTGAGAATAAGAGCTCGAAAATATCAATAGAAATATTGCAGAAAATAAAAGCGAAAAGACAATATTTTGCTTTTTATTTATCATTTTATCTAATTTATTAAAATTGTTGACCTATAACAAAATGAGTCTCCCAACCATTTGGATTTAAGTCATTTGGATTAGCACTATCTAAACCATAACCAAAATCAATTCCTAATAAACCAAATGCTGGCATAAATATTCTTAAACCTAATCCCATGGATCTCTTGGAATTAAATGGATTAAATTCTCTAAAGTTATCATATCCTTGACCAGCTTCTAGAAATGCCAGTCCAAAGATTGATGCTGCAGGTTTAAGTGTGATTGGATATCTTAACTCAAGAGAAAATCTATTATAAATTGTAGAACCATCTCCACTAGAAAGTGATTGATTTGGGTAACCCCTAAGACTAATCATTTCTCTTCCATCCATTGCATATTGTGACATACCATCGCCACCTAAGAAAAATCTGTCAAATGGGATTACTCCTCTGTCATTATTGAATGCACCTAAAAATCCGAATTCTGTATGAGTTCTTAATACAAGTTTTTCAACTAATCTAGTATACCATGTACCCTTAAATTTAATTTTATAAAATTCTAACCACTTATATTTTTCTTGATCTATTTTAGCCTGATCTGGATTACCATCTTCATCTTGATAAGCTTCCATATTTCCTAGATTAGCATAATCTACGCCATTCCAAAGAGAATATGGTAGAGAGAATCTAGCTGATAAAACAAATTCAGAACCGCCAAGAGGAAAGATTGGGTTTGTATATGTGTTATTCCTAGAAAGTGCAACGGTATATGAAATATTATTAGATTTACCTTCACCGAAAGTAAATAAACCAGTGTAATAGTTATTTAAATCATAATATTGATAGGCAAGAGATTGAGATAATAGAAAATAATCATCAGGCACTCGTAATCTTTTTGCAAGTCCAATACTTGCTCCTGTTATTTCAAAAGATTGACTTTTATCAACTCTTCCTGTAAAGAAATTATATCTGTATTGCTTAGTATGAGAGAATGAAGTTGAAAATTGTACAGGTTGTTCTCCACCAAACCATGGATCGGCTAGTGAAAAACTGTAAACTCGATAAAACCTATTTGCTTGAAGTCTTAAAGAAACTGCTTGACCATCACCCATAGGAACTGGTTTCCATGCAGCTTTATTTTTAATGTTCTTTAATGAAAAGTTGTTGAAAGAAAGACCTAAGGTTCCAATAAAACCACCACCTCCATATCCTCCTTGAAGCTCAACTTGACTAGCTCCTTTTTCAACTAATCCATATTCTATATCAACTGTTCCAGCATTTGCATCGACGTTCTTAAAATCAGGACTTATTTGTTCAGGATCAAAAAACCCAAGTTGACCAAGTTCTCTTACAGTTCTAACAACTTTATCCTTGCTGTAGAGTTCACCAGGTTTTGTTCTTAATTCTCTGTAAATGACATTATCATTGGTACGGTCATTACCTACAACTGAAATTTTATTGAAAAAAGCAGGTTTTCCTTCAGTAATTCTAATTTCAAAATCAATAGTATCATTTTCAGCAGCAATTTCAACAGGATTAATTGTGGAAAACAAGTAACCATTATTTTGATATAAATTTGTTAGATCTTCACCATCAGGTTTTGTATTATCAGCTATTCTTTTCTTTAGTAATACTCCATTATATACGTCTCCTTCAAATAGTCCTAATGCTCTTGAAAGAAACTCATCAGAATAAACAGAGTTTCCTAAAAAATTAATTTTTCCAAAATAATACTTATTACCCTCATTAACTTCAATATTTAGGTCAATTTTATTGCCGTCAACTAAAACGGAGTCAGTTATAATTCTTGCATCTCTATATCCTTTTTCTTTGTAGTAATCTACAATTGCAGTAAGATCATTTTTATAATCCTCGTCTATAAATTTTGACTTCTTCCAAAACCTTCCAAGTAGTTTAGTTTTGGTCTTTTTCATTTGTTTTTTTAGCTTTTTTGATTTAGTAATTTCATTACCAGAAAAATTGATAGAATTAATTTTAACTCTGTCACCTAAATCAACATTAATAAGCATTTTTTCATTATTAACTCCAACACTGTCTGGTCTAGTTGTAATACTTACTTTGGTATTCAAAAATCCATTTTTCTTATACTTATTTATGATATAGTTCTTTGTTGTCTCTATAAAATTTTCTGTAATTTTTTGACCTTTTTTAATTTCAATTTCATCAATAACAGTTTCGGTTTTGGATTTCTTTAAACCTGATACTGTAAAATCAGAAAGTGAGGGTAATTCTTTAATACTAATTTCAATTGAAGCTTTGTCTCCATCAACTTTTGTCAAATAAAAATTAATATCACTGAAGAGTTCTAGCTTCCAAAGTTTATTAATTACTTGACTTATTTCCTCACCTGGAATTCTGATTCTTTTACCCTGTGTAAGGCCTGTATATGTAATAACAGTTTGCTCATTAAAACTTTTTAAGCCTGTAACTGTAATTTCATCTAGGATATAAATTTCTCCCTTGCTATAATCTAAATCTTGACTGTAAAGTGAAAATCCAGATAAAAAGATTAAAATAAATGTAAATAACTTAAGCTTCAATTTTTCCAAATCTTCTAGTTCTTTTTTGATAATCAATGATAGCATTTAAAAAATGTTTCTTCTTAAAATCTGGCCATAAAACATCCTGAAAATTTAATTCTGCATATGAAATTTGCCACAGTAAAAAATTACTAATTCTATATTCTCCACCAGTTCTAATCAATAAATCAACATTTTTTGAATTGCGAGTGTAAAGATGCTCATTTATTGTGTCTTCATCAATATTTTCTTGAGAAATTATGTTTTTTTTAACTTTATCTGAAATAAGCTTTACAGCTCTAATCATTTCTTGCTTTGCTCCATAGCTAACGGCTAAATTTAAATTTAAACCATCATTATTATTAGTTTTTTCAACACCATCTAATAGTTTATCTCTTGTGTTTTTTGGAAGTAGATCTAAATTTCCAATTACATTAAGTTTAATGTTGTTTTCTTGAATATTAGTAAGCTCTTTTTCAATTGTGTTCGATAATAAACTCATAAGAGCATTTACTTCATTTTTGGGTCTCTTCCAGTTTTCAATTGAAAAAGCATATAAAGTCAATGTTTTTATTCCTAGTTCAATTGAAATATCCAATGACTCTCGAACTGAATTTATTCCAGTGTTATGTCCAAAAAACCTTTCTTTATTTAATTTTCTAGCCCATCTTCCATTACCGTCCATAATTATTGCTACATGATTAGGGATATTTGAGTAATCTATTTTATCGATTAAAGTATTATGGACAGTAGCACTCATAGTTTCCAAAAATATAGGTTAATGTGAAGCCAGTGAAAACATACCAATCTTGACTCAAATTACCTCCAAAAGATTTTTGCGAATATAGCTCATAATCTTCAAATCTTTTAGGATAACTTCCATCTAAATTTTCACTAAATGAATGGTTAGCCGTTATTTCAAAACCAATTGCAAAACTTTTGACAGGTTTTATTTTAAAGCCAACTGAAATTGGTATTGAAAACTCATTATGTTTAGCAAAAGACTGTGCTTGATTTATACCCTCAGGGTAGAATAAGTCATCGAACCTAAAATATGATAATCCAGATCTAACGTAAGGAGAGTATTGGAAGTTATCAGATGTTGTATCAAATTTTCTAAAATTAAATTCTAAACTTAAATTTAGTTCTTCAATATTGTTTGTAAAATATTTCCCACGATCTGTTCTGTAATCCGAGGAGCCTTTCCAGTAATCACTTGAATGTATTTCAGCAATAGAGAAGCCTCCTCTTATTGCTAAGCGATCAGACATGTGCTTCTTGTAGATGACACCAATGAAAGTACTAGCTCTACCTAATTTATCTTCAGTTTTATTTTGTTTAGCAAAAGGATTGATGTACGTTGTAGGCCCTACATCACCAATATAGTTTGTCCCTCCAAAATAAATTCCAATTTCATTGTTTTGAGAATGACCTGAACTCAATATAAGTATCAGAAATAAAAATATACTGGTTCGTTTAAGTTTCATAATTAATTTCTCTTGTCTTTACCCCAGAGCAATTTGTCTTTCAAAGTTTTATAAAAATTGTAATTATTAATATTAGCTACTTGAATGTCAAAATCAGACTTTTCGACATAAATTTTTGTTTCATTTTTTACAGTAAAAATTTTTGCATCTATTGATAGTAAATGAAAATCTTCCCTTCCAGAAACACTAATTTCAATTTTTGTGGAATCAGAAATCACTAAAGGTCTTGCATTAAGGTTATGTGGTGAAATAGGTGTCAAAACCAATGAATTACTTGTAGGGGAAATTACCGGACCACCACAGCTTAACGAATATCCAGTAGAACCAGTAGGAGTAGAAACAATTAATCCATCTGACCAATATGAGTTTACATATGTCCCATCTAGACTAGTTTTTACATTTATCATCGAAGTGGTATCTTTTCTTACAACACTAATTTCATTTAATGCATATGGAAAAGAATCCATAGGAATACAGTTGTTTTCAGTAAAAACTTTTAATAAAGATCTTTTTTCAACACTAAATTTCTTCTTTAGTATTTTAGTCAATGACTTCTCTAAATTTTCTTTTTTTGTAGTTGCTAAAAAACCCAATCTTCCAGTATTAATTCCAATTATTGGTAGATTTAAATTTCTAACAAATTCAATTGATCTAAGAAAAGTCCCATCTCCACCAATACTTATGAACAAATCAAAACTTTCATTTAAATTCTCGTGATTTTCAAACAAAGAGAAATTATTTGCATTGATTTTACATTGTCTTAAATTATCATGAATAAAAAAATTACAATTTGAAGCTTCTTCATGCACAAGAATAGACTGTAGAACATTTTCAACATCTTGGTTTATATCTTGTGAAAAGATGGCTATTTTCATTTCAATTATATTCTACAAATTAACTAAAAATTATAGTGTTAATCTGTATTAACTAGTTATTTTTGTAATCCAAATTATGACTAAGCTAAGCGTTAATATTAATAAAATTGCAACATTGAGAAATGCTAGAGGAGGAAACACTCCAAATTTGCTCAAAATGGCTGAAGACATTCAAAGATTTGGTGCAGACGGAATAACAATTCATCCTAGACCTGATGAAAGACATATTCGTTACAAAGATGCTATTGATTTAGGTAAATCTGTTCATAAGGAATTCAATATTGAAGGTAATCCTATTGACAAGTTTGTAGATTTAGTAATGCTAATTAAACCAACTCAAGTAACATTAGTCCCTGATGATATCAATGCTATTACTTCTAATGCAGGTTGGAATACAAAAAAACATTGGAATTATCTCAAATCAGTTATTGATGAGTTTAAAAAAGCTCAAATCAGAACATCAATTTTTGTTGATCCTGATTTAGAAATGGTTGAACATGCCAAGAAAACAGGGACTGATAGAATTGAATTATATACTGAAGAATATGCAAAAAAGTATGAATTAGGGGAACTAAGTTCAATTGAAGCTTATGCTGCTTGCTCAAGTTTAGCTAATGAATTAGAAATTGGAGTAAATGCCGGCCATGATTTATCACTACAAAATATCGAGTTTTTTGCCAAGAATATCCCTTATTTGGAGGAAGTTTCAATTGGTCATGCTTTAATAAGTGAATCAATATATTTAGGAATAGACAATGTAATAAACCTATACATTGATAAATTAAATAGATGATTATTAATAGCAGAGTATTTGGAAAATCAGAAAATAAGCTAATTATTTTACATGGATTTTTAGGTTCTTTAGATAACTGGATAACTATTGCAAAAAAAATTTCAGATTTAGGATTTGAAGTTCACATAGTAGATCAAAGAAACCATGGAAAAAGCTTTCATTCAGATAGTCACAGTTATGAACTAATGGCTCTTGATTTAAAAAATTATATTGACCATTTCGATTTTGATAAAGTTTCCATTATTGGTCATTCAATGGGCGGAAAAACAGCTTGTTGTTTTGCTTTAAATCATTCAACTAAGGTTGAAAAATTAATTATTGTAGATATACTTCCTATAAAATATAATAAAGATTATAATTTGATATTTGAAGCTTTAAGAACAATTGATTTAAACTCAATTTCAAATAGATTTGATATTAATAATCATTTTAAAAGGTTTTTTGAAGACGAGTTGTTTATTTCTTTTCTTTCAAAAAATTTAGTTAGATCAAAAGATGGTGGCTTTAGTTTTAAATGTAATTTATCATCTTTGATAGATAATATTGACAACATACTAGATCAGATAAATTCAAATATTTTTTATGATAAAAAAACCTTTTTTATTAAAGGTTTAAATTCTGATTACATTACCGATGAAGGATTAAAAAAAACATCAGCATTGTTTCCTAAGCATAATTTAATTCCTGTCGAAGATGGAGGTCATTGGTTACATCATGAAAAGCAAAAAGAGTTCTTTGATATTTGTAAAGAACTATTAACAACTTGATTTGTTGCCATACAAAATAAAAAAGGCTATTTTTGGGGCCAATTTTTTATTATGAGTATTTCCATTAAAGAACTTAATAAACAGATTTCTGTAATTAGTTTAGATATTAAAAAAAATGACTACAATGAAAAGGTGAAGTCTATATTGAATGATTATAGAAAAAAAGCAAATATTCCTGGTTTCAGAAAAGGATTTGTTCCATTAGGTTTAATAAAAAAACAGTATGAAATACCTGTTAAAGTTGATGAAATAAATAAATTGGTTCAATCCAAGTTAACTCAATTTATAACTGAAAAAAATCTTTCTTTATTGGGTACACCTGTCCCTATTGATAACGAGAAAATTAACTGGAGTGATGATGATATATCATTAAATTTTGAAATTGCTAAAACACCAGAATTTAAATTGAATTATAAATTAAAAAAGAGTGTAGATTATTATAAAATCATTGCTGATAAAAGTATGGTTGAAAATCAAATTGAGTCTATACAAAATCAATATGGCAAACTAATTTCTTTATCAAAGATTGAAAAAAACTCAAATCTAGTTGTAATCATTAGTAATGATGACATTGAATTAAATAAGGAAATTAATATTGCATCTGATAGACTATCAAAAAAATCGTTTGACACAATTTCTAAATTAAAAGTTGGAGATTCTGTTAGCCTTGACACAGATAAAATATTTAAAGCTAAAGGAGATCTTGAAGCTCTTTCTGGAATTGAAAAAGAAAAAATTGAATCAATTAGTAAAGTTAATTTTGAGATAAAGGAGTTTAATAAAACAGAAAAAGCTAAGTTAGAAAAATCTTTATATGATAAAATTTATAAAGAAAATACCCCCAAAAATCAAACTGAATTTAAAACTAGAGTTAAAGAGGAAATTGAAAAACAATTTGTTAATCAATCAGATCAGAAATTTTTAAATGATGTTACTGATGAACTAATAAAATCCTTAAAAATTGATTTACCTGAAGATTTTATAAAAAAATTAATTAAAATAAATTCTAAGGATCCATTAACTGATGAAGATATTCAGAAGGAATACGATAATTCTAAAAACGGATTAAAATATCAATTAATTGAATCTAAATTATTAGAGGATAATGATATTAAAATTGATCATTTAATGATTAAAGATTTTGCTGAAAAATCAATTAAAAACCAAATGATTGCATATGGTCAGCCTGAACCAAAAAAAGAAGATTTAGAAAAAATTTCCTCAAGAATTTTATCAAATGAAGAAGAAGTTAAAAGAATGACTCATCAATTAATAAGTGAAAAGTTACTTTCAGTTTATAAAGAAAAAATTAATAAAAAAGTAAAAGAAACAACCTACGAAAAGTACATAGAACTTGCTTATAAGAAAAATGATTAAATTTAATTTATGAATTACTCTGAAGAATTTAAAAAGTTTGCCATAAAACATCAAGGTGTTAACTCACTATACTATGATCAGATTGTTAGTAGTATGACACCTTATATTATTGAAGAAAGACAACTAAATGTTGCTCAAATGGATGTTTTTTCCAGATTAATGATGGATAGAATTATTTTTTTAGGAACAGCAATAAATGACTCAATTGCAAATATTATTCAAGCTCAACTTTTATTTTTAGAGAGTACAGATAAAGAAAAAGATATTCAAATATATATTAATTCACCAGGTGGATCTGTTTATGCAGGTCTTGGTATTTATGATACTATGCAATTTATTGGTCCTGATGTTGCAACAATTTGTACTGGAATTGCTGCATCTATGGCTGCAGTATTGCTTTGTTCAGGTGAAAAAGGTAAAAGATCAGGCTTAACTCACTCAAGGGTTATGATTCACCAGCCTCTAGGTGGAGCTCAAGGTCAGGCTTCTGATATCGAAATTACTGCCAGAGAAATTGGAAAGTTAAAGAAAGAATTGTACGAAATCATAGCAAAACATACCGGTCAAAAATATGATAAAGTTCATGCTGATTCTGATAGAGATTATTGGATGAAAGCAGTTGAAGCTAAAAAGTATGGTATGATTGATGAGGTACTTATCAAAAATTAGATCATGTCTGATGAAAATTTATCATGTTCCTTTTGTGGAATAAGTAAAGTACAAACTAAAATTCTTGTAGCTGGTGAAGATGCTCATATTTGTGATCAATGTATTGAACAAGCTTATTCCATTCTTAATCATCAAGCACAAACTAAAGAGATTAAGTCAAATGATGATATATCACATTTAAATCCAAAATTGATCAAGAAATTCTTGGATGATTATGTTGTAGGTCAGGAATACTCAAAAAAAGTAATTTCTGTTTGTGTATATAATCATTATAAGAGAATTAATCAGGAACCGATTAATGATAACCTTGAAATTGAAAAAAGTAATGTAATAATTGCTGGTCCAACAGGAACTGGTAAGACATTAATAGCTAAAACTATTGCTAAGATGTTAGATGTTCCCATAGCAATTGTCGATGCAACTGTATTAACCGAGGCAGGTTATGTTGGAGAAGATGTTGAAAATATTTTAACAAGACTCTTACAAGCTGCAGATTATAATATTGAAAAAGCTGAAAAAGGAATAATTTTTATTGATGAAATAGATAAAATATCAAGAAAATCAGATAACCCATCTATTACAAGAGATGTATCTGGTGAAGGTGTCCAACAAGCATTATTGAAATTAATGGAGGGTACTGTAGTAAATGTTCCGCCTAAAGGAGGAAGAAAGCATCCAGATCAAAACTTTATTAAATTAAATACCTCTAATATATTATTCATTGCAGGTGGAGCTTTTGATGGAATTGAAAGAATAATTAACAGAAGACTAAACATGAGTTCAGTTGGATTTAAAAACTCAAAATTAAAAGCTAAAATTGATGAAAGTGCAATTATATCAAATATAAAGCCTAATGATCTAAAAGACTTTGGTTTAATTCCAGAAATACTAGGTAGACTTCCAGTTCTTACTTATATGCTTGAATTAGACGCTAAGACATTAAGAAGAATTCTTACTGAACCAAAAAATGCTTTAACAAAACAATATGTACGTCTTTTTGAAATAGATAATATTAAACTGACTTTCACAAATGAAGCTTTAGATTATATCGTAGAAAAAGCTGTTGAATTTAAACTAGGAGCTAGAGGACTTAGATCTATATGTGAAACAATTTTAATTGATGATATGTTTAACCTTCCTGGATCAAAAACAAAAAAGCTAATTGTTGACAAAAGCTATATAGTATCAAAATTAGATGATACAAATTTTACTGATTTAAAAGAAGCTTCTTAATTTATATCTAGTAATTCTTCGAAAAAAGCTCTATCATTTGATAATCTAGGTATTTTGTTTTGCCCTCCTACTTTATTTTTATTTTTTAACCAATCATAAAATAAGTTTTTTCGAGCTATGTGTAATACAGGAGTGTCTAAGGTTATATTTTTAAACCTCTTTGCTTTGTAGTCAGTATTAATTTTTTGAATTTCATAATCTATATCCTCAATAAATTTTTTAAAATTTTTTGGTTCCTTAGAAAATTCAATAATCCACTCATGTTTGCCTTTTTTTCCAGATTTCATGAATTTAGGAGCAACAGTGTAGTCAACAATTTTACATTGATGAACTTTAATAACCTTCTCAAGGGCATTTTCAACATTATCTATAATAACTTCTTCACCAAAAGTATTTATATAATGTTTTGTTCTACCAGATACGATAATTCTATAAGGATTTAGAGAAGTAAACTTGACAGTATCACCAATTTTATATCTCCACAGTCCTGAATTAGTAGTAATTAGCATTGCATAATTGATTCCTAGTTCAACTTGAGATAAATCAATTATTTTTTCTTTTTTATTACCATCATCTATTGAAATAAACTCATAAAAAATACCATAATCTAACATCAATAGTAAATCATTTCTCTCATTTGAGTCTTGAATTGCAAAAAACCCTTCAGATGCATTATAAATTTCATAAAATTTAAATCCTTTATTAGATATAATATTTTCAAATTCATTTCTATATGGATTAAAACTTACACCACCATGAAAGTATACTTCCAGATTACTCCAGATTTCATCAATATATTTTTTTCCAGTCTTTTCAAGAAGTTTATTTAAAAGAGTTAGCATCCATGAAGGAACTCCAGCTAAACTTCTTACGTCTTCATTTAAAGTACCTTCAATTATAGCTTCAATTTTTTCATCCCATTTATCCATTAGAGAAATAGAATTATTTGGAGTACTTATAATCTCTGCCCAAACGGGAAGATTATCGATTAAAATTGCAGATAAATCACCAAAGTAGTTGTTATTATTTTCATAAATTTTTCTACTTCCACCAAGCCTTAATGATTTTCCTGAAAATATATTTGAATTTTCATTATTGTTAATATAGAGACATAACATATCCTTACCAGCCTTAAAATGACAATCTTCTAATGCAGAGTTACTAACAGGAATAAATTTACTTTTTGAATTAGTTGTCCCACTTGATTGGGCAAACCATTTAATATTTTCACTACAAAAAATATTTTGCTCACCCTTAATTGTCCTATCTATGTAATCAAAAAATTCTTCATAGGTTCTTGCAGGCACTCTTTCAGAAAAATCTTTATAACTATTTATTGATTTAAAATCATATTGTTTACCAATAAAAGTATCCTTAGATTGATTAACTAGTTTTTTTAGTACTTCGTTTTGAACCTCGTGAGGATACTTCATAAATAATTCAATTTGATGAATTCTTTTTTTTAGCATCCATGAAACAACCGTATTGAATAATGAAAATGGCATATATTTATATGATAAAATTAATACAAAAAAATGTTTACAGGAGTTTTAAATAAGATGAGATCAGAAATTAGTGATTCGGTAACTTATTTTTTAGATATGAATAATGAGTTTTTGATTTCAAATTCAATATTAAATAAACATTTAACAATTGATTTTAAAGGTTTTTCTTGCTTAAGTTGTAATTCAGATCAAGAAATTTTTCGTCAAGGACATTGTAAAAAATGTTTTTTTGAATCCCCGAGTACAGCAGAATGGATTATTAGACCTGAACTTAGTAAAGCTCATTTAGGGATTCAGGATAGAGACTTAGATTATGAAAGAAAAATTCAGTTGCAACCACACTCTGTATATTTATCATTCACAAGTGATGTAAAAGTGGGTGTTACAAGAAAATCTCAAGTCCCAACTAGATGGATTGATCAAGGTGCTATTGAAGCAATTGAGATAGCAGAATTACCAAATAGATATTTGGCTGGTATTTGTGAGATTGAGTTAAAAAAATATTTTAAAGACAAAACAAATTGGAGAACAATGTTAACTACAAACAAGTCTAATGTTGATTTGTCAATCAAAAAAAATGAATGTTACTCAATTCTTCCAGAAGAAGCAAAAAACTATTTTTTAAGTAAGTCAAAGACTTTAAAAATTAATTATCCAATCTCAAATGAAATTATAACTCCGAAAAGTTTAAACATAAAAAAAACGAAAACCTTTTCAGGCAAATTGATTGGAATTAAAGGTCAGTATTTAATTTTTGAGGACAGTACAGTTTTTAATGTAAGATCTAATGAAGGTTTGGTAGTTGGTATTAAAATAGATTAAATATCAATTTCTTCATTTATTTCAAGATCAAACTTTTTTCTGAAATAATAAACACCCAAGTATAAAAGAGGAGTATCAATAAGAGCTACTAGTACTTTAAATAAAAATCCAGAAATAAGTAAACCAGTGAACATATCCCAGGGAAGTGTGTTTGTAATACACAATAAAAAAACTACTGTAAAAGTATCTATAAACTGTGATGTAAAAGTTGAAAAATTATTTCTTAACCAAAGCATTCTTCCCTTTGTTTTTTTCTTCCAATAGTGATATATCTTAATATCGATAAATTGTGCAAATAGATAAGCAAGCATTGAAGATAACACTGCTAGACCCGATAGGTAAAAAACGCTTGTAAAGGTTTCATTATCAACAGGTGATGATTCTATAGCGGGAACAGAGTTTGCAACATATATAATTGACAATGAAAAGAAAGAAGCAAAAATTCCAGCTACAACTATTTTATTAGCATTCTTTTTTCCATAAATCTCAGAGATTAGATCTGTTACTAAGAAAGTAATTGGGTAAGGTAAAATCCCAACCGAGAGTTCGAATAAATTAAATCCAAAAAGTGATATATCAAAAGGATACCAGTAAAAAAACTTTTGGAAAATCAAGTTTGATACAACTAATGAAGTTATAAAAATTGCACCTAGATATAAGTATATTTTTTTTGCTAACTCAACTTTTTCAGTATTATTGTAGTCCATTTTATTATAATAAATTTAATCCTTAAGAATTTAATATTGAAAAAAAGAAACGTTTATTTATCAATTGGCTCTAACATAGGAGATAAAGAATACAATTTAAATTTAGCAATAGAACAAATTGAAGAATCAATGGGTCGTATTGTTAAGATTTCAAATTTTTATAGTAATCCAGCTGAGGGATTTATTGGCGATGATTTTTTAAATGCGTGTTTGCATATTGAATCAAATTTATCGCCTAATAACCTGATAAACTGCATTTTAAAAATTGAAAATTTATTTGGAAGAAAAAGAAAAGTGAATGGCGTTTACGAATCTAGAAATATTGATATTGATATTATTTTTATAGATGATATGATCTTGAAAACACAAAGTTTAACTGTACCTCATCCTAGAATGCATACAAGACATTTCGTTTTAATTCCACTTTGTGATATAAGTAAAGAAATTTTTCATCCTTTGAAAAAAAAGACTGTTAATGAACTTCTTTTGGATTTGCCTGGAAGATTGGATATAATTAAGGTTAATTCTTAATTTGATTTTATGAGATTATAAAATTTCCAAATAACAATTCCAGCAGCTACTGAAATATTAAGAGAATGCTTTGTTCCATACTGGCTTATTTCAATTACTCCATGTGATTTATTAACGACTTCTTGACTTACTCCATCTATTTCGTTTCCAAAAATTAAAGCGTGTTTTTTATCTGTATCAATTGATTTCAAATCTTTTAGTTTAGAAGACTTTACAGCTTGTTCGACTGACCATATTTTCACCTCTTGATTTATTAAATTTTCTACCAAATTGTTTATGTCATTTATATATTCCCATTCAACTGTTTCTGTAGATCCAATTGCAGTTTTTGTAATCTTTCTATTTGGAGGAGTGGCAGTTATTCCACACAAGTAAATTTTTTCAATTAAAAAAGCATCTGAGGTTCTAAAAATAGAGCCGATATTATTTAAACTTCTAATGTTATCTAGAATGATGATTAGTGGAGTTTTTTTAATAGATTTAAAAGTTGAAACATCAATTCTGTTAAGCTCAGAATTTTTTAATTTTTTCATTAACCAAAAATAAGTTTTAACTATAAATTATTTGAATTGAGTTCTAAGGTAAGTAAAGAAACGCCATTAATGAAGCAATATCGGGAGATTAAAGAAAAATATCCTGATTCAATTTTATTATTTAGGGTTGGAGATTTTTACGAAACTTTTCATGAAGATGCAATTACTACTTCTAAGGTTTTAGGAATTGTTTTAACCAAGAGAGGATCTGGAGTAAATAAAGAAACTAAATTAGCTGGATTTCCTCATCATTCATTAGATACATATTTACATAAATTAGTAAAAGCAGGACATAGAGTAGCAATTTGTGAGCAACTAGAAAATCCTAAGCTAACCAAGACTATTGTCAAAAGAGGAGTTACTGATTTGGTTACACCTGGTGTTGCATTAAATGATGAGATATTAAATCAGAAAAAAAATAATTTTTTAGCAGCAATTAACTTTAATAAAAAAAATGTTGGGATAGCATTTCTTGATATTTCAACTGGTGAATTCATCTCAAGTGAAGGTTCATTTGATTATTGCTTAAATCTTATTGAAAATTTTGATCCTAAAGAAATTCTTATTTCAAAAGGTGATAAGAAATTTTTTGAAAACAAAAATATTAGTGAAGAGTATTTCTTTTTTGTCGATGATTGGATGATAAATCTAGACACCTCATTAAAAAAGGTATACAATCATTTTGATGTTAAAACTTTGAAAGGTTTTGGAATTAGTGATAATAGTTTAGGTGTGATTTCTGCATCTATGATTCTTCATTATTTAGAAGATTCACATAAAAAGCATCTAACACATATAAGTAAAATAAACCCTATTGATAATAAGTCATTTTTATTGATGGATAGATTTACAATTTCAAATTTAGAATTGATCAATTCTAAATTTCCAGGTGGAAAGTCAGTTTTAGATATTATTGATAAAACAATGACACCAATGGGATCTAGACTTTTAAGAAGATGGTTATGTTTTCCTTCAATTGATTTAAATGAAATTCAATTCAGATATGATATTGTTGAAGAATTGGTTAAGTTATCAAGTACTAATCTTATTGAAAAATATAATTCAATTATTGATATTGAAAGGGTAGTTTCAAAAATTACAAATTATAAGGTTAACCCAAGAGAGCTAGTAAGTTTTAAACTTTCGCTTTTAAAGGTTGATGAAATTAAAAAGGAATTAAACAGCGCCTCAAAAAATTTAAAGCTATTATCAAAAAAATTTAAAGATTCTCATAAGGTCGTTAAATTGATTGAAAAACATCTCTTTGATGAGTCTCCTGTTAATATAAACAAGGGTAATACTATCAAAAATGGAATTAATAAGGACCTTGATAATTTTCGTGATGTATTCAATAATAGTAAAATGCATCTGCAAAAAATTTTAGAAAGAGAAATTGAAAATACAGGAATAACTTCTTTGAAAATATCTTTTAATAATGTTTTTGGTTATTATTTGGAGGTAACAAATGTTCATAAAGATAAAGTCCCTGAAAATTGGATTAGAAAACAAACCCTTGTTAATGCTGAAAGATATATAACAGAAGAACTCAAAGAATATGAGTCAAAAATTTTAATTGCAGAAGAAAAAATTAAAGAGATTGAGATCATAGAATATAATAAAGTGATTGATAAACTAATCCCACATGTAGGTGATTTACAAGATATCGCTAAAATTATTGCATATTCTGATTGTTTATTATCATTTTCAGAAATATCCAAAACTTATAATTATTCAAAACCTATAATTGATGAGTCTAATAATTTTGAAGTAATTGATGCTCGACATCCAGTAATAGAACATACTTTAGAAGAAAGTAAATCGTATATTCCTAATGATATAAAAATTAATAAAACTGATCAACAAATATTAATGATTACTGGACCAAATATGTCTGGTAAATCTGCAATACTTAGACAAACAGCTCTAATTTCAATATTGGCTCAAATAGGTTCTTTTGTTCCTGCAAAAAAACTCAAAATGGGATTTTTCGATAAGATATTTACAAGAGTTGGAGCCAGTGATAATATTTCACAAGGAGAATCTACATTTATGGTAGAAATGTTAGAAGCAGCATCTATAGTAAATAATCTTAGTGATAGAAGTTTAATTTTATTGGATGAAATTGGTCGAGGAACAAGCACTTATGACGGTATTTCAATAGCTTGGGCCATAACTCAATTTATACATGATCACGCAACAAAAGCAAAAACTCTATTTGCTACGCATTATCATGAGCTTAATATGATGTGTGATAAATTTAAAAGAGTTAAAAACTTCAACATACAAATTAAAGAAACTGGAAAGGACATTATTTTTTTAAGAAAATTAGTTCCTGGTGGAAGTGCTCACAGTTTTGGAATTCATGTTGCAAAAATGGCTGGAATGCCCTCAGAAATCATTAAAATCTCAAAAAATATTTTAAAAAGTTTAGAAAAATCGCATAGTGAAAATAATGATATTCAAATTGACGAAAGTTCTGAAATGCAATTAACTTTCTTCGATATGGATAATAAAAATTACGAGGAATTTAAAGATGAATTGGAATCAATTGATACAGACAATATTACTCCCATGGAAGCTTTAGTAAAACTGAGTGAATTGAAAAATAAAATAACAGATGAAAAATAATAGTCTTTTTAATTTTCTTTTTACATTTGCATACCATTTTTGCGAAAGTAGCTCAGGGGTAGAGCATCACCTTGCCAAGGTGAGGGTCGCGGGTTCAAATC